>Ga0228711_1011083_pt1 | contig 11609 bp, 7 predicted proteins | sample MedpolnodulmetaG_2_FD_177996 | JGI IMG/M metagenome (GOLD analysis project Ga0228711, IMG submission 177996) | Root nodule microbial communities from Medicago polymorpha collected in Santa Monica, California, United States - brown nodules | ecosystem: Host-associated > Plants > Roots > Nodule...
CACCAAATACATAAAAAAAAAAAAAAACACCACAACTATACTTTGAACCCCCCACTTCCCAACCCCAGCTCTAATACTCCCTAACTCTCACCGCCACACCCTTACTCTTTCATCTCCCCCACCATCACTAACTCTTCTACCTCCACTCTCCACATTATATATAATACTAACCTATATCTTTTTCTCACCCTTAAATTTAACACAAACGCTCTTCCCTATCCCCACATCCTCTACCACTACATCATGCTTATCATATAAAATCACTCAATTCATCTAGTCACCTTTAATAGATGAAAAGGAAAAAGTAGGGAGTATGCTAGTTTTTTTTGTTAACCTTTTAGTTTTTGTCATTTAATTGAATGATTAGAATTTCATTTTAAAAATGAATCAGTAGGAGTTTTAGGATTTAAACATCGACCTCTATATGAAAAATACAACGTCCCTATCAATGAACGATGTTTGTAGGGATACACAATTTTTAGTTTATAAAAAGTATCCAAGTACTAGAAAAATGAAATGAAATAATGAAAAGGAATGATGGAGTTTATATTAATTATATGAAGGAATATAGATGATGTATGGGTACCATTTTTCCTTTACATGATCTTTTTGAAAGATCCTTTACGTGATTAGCTTGCATGTCATCTGTCAAAAGAAAATAACTGCCCGGTTTCATAAAAAAACCACGGCTTATCGTATTTCAATCTACACGTCATAATTTTCTCACTTACCTTCACTCTCCCTTTTTTATTTCAAACCTAATACTATTATTTAGTTAATTTAATTAAGGTTATTTCTACCATTCAAAAGGCAATAATATTTTTTTTTACAAAAGCTACTGTGGTTTTTTTTAATAATAATCCAATATTAAATACTCGTAAATGGTATCAACACAATTCAAATTCCTAAATAAACACACTCCTGAGTGCTATTATTTTTTTCAATAGAAAGATATTCAAGCATATACACTTTCTTGATTTAACTATATGACAAATGCCAACTACGTATATATGAAGCTTTAAGAAAGTTGAAGAGTACACACATTAATTAGTAGATTATAAGAATGCGATTGTTTTTATTTTTGAGATCATACAAATGTGTTGAAATTAATTGGATCTCTTAAAGCTTATGGGCAAAGATTGAGTAGACATAATGAGAACCAGCAGTAAAAACGTATACATAGGACAAGAGGCAATTGGCATCATACTTTGTAACAATTACTCTAAAAGCAAAAATGTCAAATACAATTTTCATAGCAACTACCCCGTACTTATGTTCCTAATAATTCCTATAAATGTCTGCAGATGATATATCCACCTAATCTTGACCACTTTATTAATATTTATACGTAAACTTTCCCCAACAACTCTCTCCTAAACCTTGTCTTATAATGTTTACCAAAAAGAGTTAAACATTGTCTTATAATGTTTACCAAAAAGAGAAAACCTTGTCATATAATGTCACATTCCACATAATATATATACAAGAATGTAACCCTTGTAATCACATTACATAGAAATGGAGACCCTCACTCTTCTCCTTACCCTAACAGCTGCTCTCTTTACCTATTTCCTTTGGTTCCATCTTCTCGCCCGAACCCTAACTGGTCCAAAAGCATGGCCCTTCATCGGTAGCCTCCCTGCCCTATTCAAAAACCGGAACCGGGTTCATGATTGGATCGCGGAAAATCTACGAGCAACCGGTGGTTCAGCCACCTACCAAACATGCATCATCCCCTTTCCTTTCTTGGCTCACAAGCAAGGGTTCTACACCGTCACCTGCCACCCTAAAAACCTTGAACACATTCTCCGAACCCGGTTTGATAATTACCCGAAAGGACCTAAGTGGCAAACGGCATTTCACGATCTTTTGGGCCAAGGCATCTTCAACAGCGACGGTGAAACGTGGATAATGCAACGTAAAACCGCAGCCCTCGAATTCACAGCACGGACATTGAAACTAGCTATGGCTCGATGGGTGAACCGGTCAATTAAAAACCGGCTATGGTGTATTTTGGATAAATCGGTTAAAGATAATGTCTATGTGGATTTACAAGATCTTTTGTTAAGATTAACGTTTGATAATATTTGTGGACTTACGTTAGGCAAAGACCCTGAAACTCTTTCACCGGCATTACCTGAAAACCCCTTTTCTGTTGCTTTTGACACCGCCACTGAATCCACCATGCACAGGTCAGTAACTGTTACTTATTGTTGTAGACTTATGGTTTTGAATCTTAATCAGTCGCTTGTCAAAATAATTTAATCATTCACATGTCATAATTAACTTAATTTGCTTTCTATTTAAGATTAATTAATTATTATTTTGCTTTATTTTTAAAGTTTAATTCATATACGACGCCAATGTAAATAGTTTTCACGCTATGATATCCGTCTAATCACTACAAATGTTTAACTTATAGAATAATCATTTCTAAAGTCACACATGATTCATTGTGATTTGCCTGAACAAAAAATTGTTTAGAAAAAAGCTTAATAGCAGTGTTGGCCCTTTAAGCATCAGGAAGTCTAAAAACTTCTATTAAGCCTAAAAAAAAAAACTTGTCGAAAATTAAATCATTTCTTAATGTGAATTTCTTTGTGATAATATATCAATTAAGAGGAGAGATCAAATTATTCCCAGCATATATTTTAGTTGGGTTATTTCATTTAATAATTGACTGAATTTTGTCAGCTCGAACTTGCTCCTTAAGTAACTTGCCCATTCTCATTAATCAATGGTGTTATTTGGTACATATTGACATTATAATTTAGCAATCTATTATTCTTACAAAATAATATATTGCTCAACCTATAGGTTCCTCTACCCTGGACTAATATGGAGATTTCAAAAACTTTTCGGCATAGGATCTGAAAAAATGTTAAAACAAAGTCTCCAAATTGTAGAAACATACATGAACAACGCCATTTCAGATCGCAAGGAAACCCCTTCTGATGACTTAATGTCTCGTTTCATGAAGAAACGAGACACAGATGGAAAACCAATCAACGCAGTGGTGCTACAACACATAATCTTAAACTTCATCTTGGCTGGAAGGGACACGTCATCAGTTGCTCTCAGCTGGTTCTTCTGGCTGGTCATGAACCATCCGAAAGTTGAGGAGAAAATAATCAATGAGTTAACCACAGTTCTAGAGGAAACTCGAGGAGGAGAAAAGCGGAAATGGACAGAGGATCCGCTTGATTTCAGTGAAGCGGATCAATTGGTTTATTTGAAAGCGGCATTGGCGGAAACACTACGTTTGTATCCGTCAGTGCCGCAGGATATCAAGCAGGCGGTCGTGGACGATGTTTTTCCCGATGGAACAGTGGTTCCAGCGGGTTCAACGGTGACATATTCGATTTATTCTGTTGGGAGGATGGAGAAAATATGGGGGGAAGATTGTTTGAAATTTAAACCGGAAAGGTGGCTTTCGGTTCGGGGTGACCGTTTCGAACCGCCTAAAGAAGGGTTCATGTTTGTGGCTTTTAATGCTGGACCGAGAACTTGTTTGGGAAAGGATTTGGCTTACTTGCAAATGAAGTCAGTGGCTGCTGCTGTTTTGTTACGTTACCGGCTATTGCAGGTTCCCGGTCACGTTGTGGAGCAGAAAATGTCTCTTACTTTGTTCATGAAGAATGGGCTTAAGGTTTTCTTGCAACCACGTAAGCTTTGAGAAGGAAAAGAGTTGCTGCTACGTCAGCTTGGATGAAGGATGTTTTCGTCATTGCAGGGAAGAAATTCAGAGAAGTTTATTTAGTATTTAACAAGATGCATTGTTCTCACTTGTGTATGTAAATGTGTTCATCTTGAGTTGGAAATTTAGGTGTTGTTATTTCATATTTGTGTATCAATGTTTTTTAATTTGGGTGTTGTTATGTAAAAAGTGGATGTTGAGATGTAATGTATGTTTTTTTTCCTATTATATTTTAAATGGAAAAAAATTGTGAACCGTAATGGGTTTATTTTTTAGTAAAAGATTTAAAGTTGTGCATACCTCATGCATATTTTTTTTTTTATAGAGCACTGATACGCCTTAGCCGGCAAACCCCATTCTACACCTCCCATTTAACATTTTTTTTTATTAATTGTATTGGAGGGCAATTTTATCAATTTACACTATCTCTTCTTTCACTCCCTCTCTCAGTAAGTCATTTACTTCCACAACCACCAATCAGACTCCTCTTCCTTCTCTCACCGCCACCGTCGCTATTGTCTCACCGTCACCTCCGGCCACTCTCTCCCTCCTCTGTTCTCTCTCTCACTCTCTCCCTCCTCCGTTCTCTCTCTCCCTCTCACTGTCAGTGCCGGAAGCCAACGAAGTTCAGATGACCCACTTCCTTCCTCTGTCACCCCGACACCAGCACCCAGAAACCGATGACGGCGACGGTATCGGAAAACCCAAAAAATCTGGGAGGGTGAAGAGAAAAACGACGGTAGCGATGCAATACAAGGTGGCCGGCAGCGGCAGCGGTGGGGTAGGCTTGACTGTAACAAAAAGAAAAGGAAGAAGAAGGTGGATCGACGGATCTGGAGGACAAGAGAGAGAAATGAGTTTTTCTTTTTTTTAGTTTATTTAAGTAATATTTTATTCTATTTTGTTTGAACAAGACAAAAAAATTGCTACATAAGGGATGAATGAATTAAAAGTGTGTCAACCAATCTTTACCCTTTTTTATATTACATTGAAAAATGTCTTCTATTCATTTGTTGAAAATGAACTAAAATAATAATTATTAAAATAATATTTTTTTTATATAAGTTATAAGATGATCATTTAACTATTAATTACTCATTTTGCTAGTTAATCCCAGGTTATCGTAATAAAAAGAGTGAAAAGTCGAAGACACGTAGTATCTGGGTTTCCGCTGGCATAACAATTAAGCTCCGAGAATACAAACGATCCTAGCAGGGAGGAATGCTAACAACACACATTCTAACACACACTTTTCAACACACTTCCTTTGATTGGTTAAAATTCACATGGTCCCACCAAATCATGTGGGTCCTATATACTTTTTGTGGGTCCCATATAAATTTTAACTAATCAAAGGGAGTGTGTTGAAAAGTGTGTGTTAGAAGGTGTGTTGCTAGCATTTCTCCCTAGCAGGATATCATCATACAAAGTTTGTATTTGGCCTCATTCAAACTCTATTTTAAAATTAAAGGTAAAGATAATATCTTTTATAAATAAAATTAAAGTTGACCGGTAGTTTATTGTTATTTTTTTAGCTTAAATATCTCTTTTATAGTCTTTTATAGAATGGCATAATTTTAGTTAAATAATAAGACGAAGAAGAAGTAAAGATAAAATTATGATGACATTCTCCTACTTATTTTAAAAAGCTAATCTAAGTTAGTTTTCTTAATTAAGATATCTTCAAAAATAATGTTTTAACTTTTAAGTACTAACCTAGATGCTAAATCTAATCTGTCCTCGTGAGCTTAATACAGTTAGTAAGGATAATGCATAACATATGTAAAGTCCGGGTTCAAACTTCGGCCACCACTAAAAAAGATGCTAAATCTAATCTAATAGTAGTATATATAAGAGGAACCTACAAGATTTGCAAACATCATACAACATTTGGAAACAAACACCCCAACGGTCAAAAACACGTCCGAACTGGGAGTTGGCATAACATAAGCCTTGCTATGAATTAATCATTAAAATCATTGAACATGGGATTCCAATGTATAGAAAACAGATTAATAATATTGATGTAGCCAGTCAAAATGACATAAATGGAAAGAGGAGTTAACGTAAAAACAGTAAATTCCATGCAATTAAACATTATTGTTGCAGCTAAATCATATCCAAAGAAAACAACAAATAGTTTAGACCACAATTAATATCCACGTTAGAAACATCATATTAATAGCTCCACTCATAATAATAATAATAAAAAACCTAATACGTAGTAGTTTTTATTTGAACTAATTAAAATGTTGAAATGAGAATTCCAATCTTGACCCTCCAACTCAAAATCCATGTCTTGTTTTGATCCCATGCATATTCAGAAGAAATGAATGAAACGTGGAATCATCATATACTATCAGCAAAAGTTGAAATAATGACAAAAATTAGAGACGGAAAAAAAAATTACGTCTGTTTAAATTAGAGACAAATTTTATTCCGTCTCTAAATTTTTGTCGCTATTACAACATTTTCTATTAGTATACGAGGCTACATATTCAACAACTGAGAGAGGTAAAGATCATAAGGAAGGAAATTATTCATAGAGGTAGGAGTATCCAAGTGCATGTTGTAATTTGGGTATTGAATTGAATGAACAAGCTCACTCTCATTCACATCATCAACAACATTCTGATTATTATCATCCATCAAAATTTGTTGTATGAAGTGTAGTTCATTGGAAAAAGATTCAGATGGTAATTCATTGAACAAAGGATTTGATTGATTTTCTTCAAGGTTTAAGGAAAGTGTTGCATGAGAGGAAGAGGGTATGTTGGTAATTTTTGTAGTGATGGAAGTGTTGGTTTTGATATAGTTTTCAAGTATGTAGGACTTAGGTTTTGATCCCTTGGAATTAGTTTCATTCTTCTTGTTCTTTCTTCTTGAATTTTGTCTCCTTTTAGTGGCATTCCAATGATTTTTTATGGCATTTTCAGTTCTTCCTGGAATCTTCTTTGCCATCTCAGCCCAACGGTTTCCAATTTTGGCATGTGTAGCTACTAATATCTTCTCTTCTTCTTCACTCCAACTATCTTTCTGTGATAAATATAAGTTTCCCAAAGGAATTTGAAAGTTACTTAAATTTTTATTGAATATAAAAAACTAATTAAAAATCCGTAAATAAAAATGTATGTAATTATTTGGAGTGGAAAAATAACTAAAGTGCATATGAGCTTTAATGCCAATTTCTACAACTGAAAGGTTAAGAATGTTTTCGTCCTTATAAATGTTTAAAATTTGGTTTTACACATTTTTTGAAAAGTGATGTTCTCGTACTTTGAAATATGTTGTTTATGGTTTTTGTGTATATTGAAAACATGTTGTTTGTTTTGGAAGACATTATTTGGAAGACATTAAATTGATTAATAAAATTGAATTTCATGAATCACAAATGACATATTTCAAATTTTAAGAAACAATTTCGTCAAAAAAATGTTAAGGGACAAAAATTATCACTTATCAAAGGGTAGATTAGAACAAAATTTTACATTTTTATTTTGTGCTAAATTAATAATGGATAAAGCCCACATCAAGATTGATTTATATTAACAAGACATATGTTCTAACTTTTCTATAAAAAAAGACATATGTTCTAACTATAAGAAGAAAACAAACTAACAAGAAAATAACTGAAAAAAGACTCTAAAGAAAACAATGAAATTTAGATCTCTAGATGTATCAATCAACCTATATATGCGGATAACAAGCATAGATCTTCCCTAAAAGACAAAGATCCTTCAAAATATGAATCTATATCTAGATCATCGTATAAATAGGAAAATATTATTTCAAGGAATAATCTCCGAAAAACATAGTTGAAATTAAGTAAAAAGCCATTCCATGCAACTATATACAAAATTTATCGCTGTGCAAAACTATATAATCCTAGGGTCAAATTCAAGCACAAAACTTGTAAGAATTTATATGAAAACAAAAAATTGGTACATATATTTTGTCAAAAAAATTGGTACATGTATCTAACCTTAATATCAGGACGCAAATGATTATGCCATCGCTCTCTACACTGTTTGCCAATCCTTCCTTCTAACTTCTCAGCTATTTGAGCCCATTTTCTTTCACCATATTGCTTCACCAACCTTATCAATTTCCTTTGATCATCGTAAAAATAAAACACATTAATAAAATAAAAGTTTAGTACAAATCATAGTTCTAAATTAAAAAAATTTGCTTTTTCTATATAATGAACATTTTTTTTTGAAGTTACAAAATATATAGATATATGATTAAAAAAAGAGTATAAGAGGTACACAATCAAACCCGATATAAGATATGAATTTAACCTGTCTTCTTCATTTGTCCATTGTCCTTTGATCAAGACCTCGGATGTCTCTTTCTTAGTTTTCCTTCCCACAATGTTGGTGTTTTCACCGTATCCTAATGTGGGGGTTTGGTTGAAGTTAGTCCACTTCAAAGCCTCTTCATTTGCTAAGACCCCATCAACAACGAAGCTTGATTCTTGAGTATAATTTGGCCACATAAACTCATGGCTGGAACCATAAGAGTAGGGGAACATACTTGCATTGTTTTGTTGATGGTTAGGGTAGTGAATCATTTGGCCCCATAAGAATCTATCCATCAAAGGGTCATTGACATTTATATTTTCATTGCCAAAGATTTTAACGCCATTGACCCCATGATTTCCTCCTCTTACCATGATTTCAATGGAAATATGAGGTTGAAAGAGAGTGAATCAAATGTGCAAGGACTAGTTTATAGGGATGATTAATGTATTTCTTTATGGGCTGGTCATAAGGTTTTTTTATTAGGTTGACAAGTAAGCTTTTTCTAAGCCTTGTAGTAAGCCAAATAGTTTAGTAGCAATTGATTATGTTCTTTATCCAAGGTCATGAATTAATCAAGAATGTTTTGTAACTCCTGAACTTCAATTCGGACAAAAGGAATTATGGGGTATTATTACCCTATTATTATTCATTTGTAAATGTAGTTTTTATTTTTATTTTTGTCTGATTTATTTAAAATTGAAGTAGTATACCATCTTAAATTCTTAATAGACAAGTTGATCACACTGAAATAAATTAGAGTTATTTTTCAATTGTGAGTCATTAGTATATGTTTAATACATTTTGTTTTTTTTTCCTAAATGTTTTCCTTTTTTTTTAAAAAAACTTTTTTAATTAACATATTTGTTGATTTTCTTTTATGGACATTCTAATATGAACTCCAAAAAATAATCTAAGATCAACTCTTACCATTTTTAGTAAAATGATACTCCCTCCGGTCCATATTAGATAACCCTTTTATTAAATATAGTTGAACTTCTGGATCAAGCATATTTTTTTGAACCACGAAATATATGTACCAAATATAGGGAGTTGAAGGAGGCTCGGGTAAAAAATCTAGAGAGAGAGGCTCTCTCTTCTCTCTAGAAAATGCCCCCCCAAATCTTAGGGTTTGGTGCCGCCCCCACCTTCATGGTCGCTTTCTTCCCCCACCTCTTTGGTTGTATTTCCCTCCTCTTGTAGTAGGAGCACCCTCCTTTCCCCTCAACTATCTCTTCATCCTTTTCCATAATCTTTCTCACTCACTAGAGATCTTCATTCTCAACCACGAGCCGTCGCCAAGCTTTCCTTTCCGCCGATGCGACCACCACCCGAGCCACCACCACAAAAAATCAAATGGCTGTCACGATTGTCTCCCCCATCTCAAATCCGAAAACAATGTTTCAAGCTCTCTCCCTCATGGCTGCTCCCCCACCTTCATGGTTGGCACCCACCCGCCCTCCACCGGAACCTCCACCCATTTCCTCCATTACAGTGAAGTCTATTGTGCCACCAGATCCAGGTCTATGTTGCCCACCACCAAAGCCTCCATGGTTGATTTGTTGTTTGATCTATTTCGTTTTGTTCGATTTATGCTTTAGTGTTTGTGTGTTTGTTATGTGACTTTGTGTTTTACGTGTGTTGTATTGTGTTTTGGATCTTGTATTCATGTTTAGTTTGTATTAAGTGTGTATGTCAGCTAAGTTTTGGTGTTTGCTATAACATAAGGTGAGCAGTTCTTTATGAGGCTGCTCCTGACTTCATTTCATTTGCCTTTTTTCAACTACTGCTTATCCGGTGCGACATAGTAAACAAGATTGAGACCAATTATAGTCGAAATGCACGTGATGAAGCCAAAAAAATGATCCGTAACTGGATAGAAAGAAAGACTGTGGATTCTCACATTTCCTATGTCAATATCAGCAGATGGACAGTGTTGATGCATTGGTTATTTGAATATGGTTGTCGGTTTAAGTCCTTACATTTCTCTGCAAACAGTATGTGTAATTTACATCATTATTTAGTAGACTACCTCTCTAGAATTTACTCTTTGAAATTGTTGGGGAATGCCCTTTCAATATTAACATTAGCCCTTTGTAATGTTATGTGTTTTATGGAATGAAGCTATGTTTTACTGTCAAAAAAAATAATATAGGGAGTTGAAGCAGTACTCCACACCAAGATAACGTTAATTATTAGTCAACTACACCAAACACTCCATAGGTAAATTTTGCGTCGGAAATATTTTATAGACGAGGGAAAAATCCCTAGGTGGATGTTACCAAGAGAAAACACTATTTATTTTTACGGGTTAATAGAGAAGACAATCATTGTCCGAATAAACTTGTTCATCATGTTTTTAGCTTACATAGTTTTACTTGTGTAGTAATACTCCCGGTTAGCTAGGGAGAACTTCTTTCATTTTAGAGGCATGCGCAGTGGCCAAGTGTTGTTTCCCTTGAGAATCGAACCCGGTATTCCCTGGGTACGTCCTTGAAAGGAGCTCCTTGCCACTGGAGCCCAAACAACTTGGTTTTATTGGTATGGTGTTTAATGTGGTAAATGCAATTTTTCACTTAAATGATATATTGGGTTTTGGTATAATCTCCTCAAACTCCTTTCTTCTTTTTCTATTTTGTAATAAATTTATTGGGATATGCAAATGATAGGTGGTAGTTTTGGCATCCAACATCGTTGGGATGTCATCTTTACCATATGATGCTTTTTCATTCTATTTTTTTCTTAAAAAAATATTTCATTTATTAATTTAAAACAAAATTAACTAGAAGTATCAAAAAATTGTTTCATTTATGGTTCATATCCCTGCATTTCCTCTTGCCTCGTTGCCCACCCTTGATAAGCCGACAATTCTCACTCTCCTCTTATGCACGCCTCGTAATTGCTAAATGGTAGTAGTGTTGTCCTCTTCTCTTTTCTTCCTTTTGTTAACATTTTCCTAATTCTGGTCAGCATTGTGCTCCTAATTGATTGTAGTTGAGATATCTTGATTTGAAGAGTTTATTCCAGACATTAGAGATATGTGTGCCATTACTTTCAACATAGCCTTTAGGATGGGGTTGAACTTCTCTCCACTCATAGTTTTCATAAGGCTACTAGCGAATTTTCCCTCCTTTTTCAACTATCTTCCCTTAGATGTTAGATATCAACCAAGGCCTCATATGAAAACATGGGTAACTTTTTATATCGAAAATTTACCCAATTGATTCCATCATTCTCATTTCGTATTGCCTTGCAAGAATATGAGTGTGTGTATGGTGAAGAATTTTAACCTTGAAAATCTTTGCTATGTTAGGATAATCATAGAGTAGAGTCTTCAACCTTTTTCAGTTTTGCTCCTAGTTGCTACTTGCTTCCCCATGCACACTGTTTTGAAATGCAATGGCAGACCCCAAAGTTGAACCCACAAAGGCACTTGATCAAAATTCAAAGCTATAGGATTTGATCATTTCTCCCACCCATGTTTGGAGGACAAAACAAGTGTTTCGTAGGACCCAAGGACGACCTTTGAGCACTTTAAATAGATCAATTTCTTTATCCATCATGATTTGATACATCTTGTCACCTAATTCAGAGATTTCAAGACATGGAGG
>Ga0228711_1011084_pt1 | contig 11608 bp, 9 predicted proteins | sample MedpolnodulmetaG_2_FD_177996 | JGI IMG/M metagenome (GOLD analysis project Ga0228711, IMG submission 177996) | Root nodule microbial communities from Medicago polymorpha collected in Santa Monica, California, United States - brown nodules | ecosystem: Host-associated > Plants > Roots > Nodule...
TAACGAAAAAATATAAAAAAAAAAATTAATATTTTTTTGTTAAAAAAAAAAAAAAAAAAAAAAATTCTTTAAAAAAAAAAAAAAAAACTTATTGGTAAGAGTTCCTTCACATGAAACACTTATGAAATGGTTATTAGTGTCACTGATTTTAATAATAATTCTACCTTCTCTATCTTTTAAAAAATATTAATATTATTTACATTTTAATTGTGTTTTGTAGGCTAAAATATATTTATTCTACGTTTTTCTCAAATTTGTATATTTGAAGTGGTTTTGAGCTGAAACAGTCAAGCAGAAGCTATTTGTTGTTTTGCAGAACCACTTGGAAATGTTTCCTCTTTTACTGCAGAATTATGTGCTTTCATGAGAGCTATGATCATAGCTAATCAGCACCATTGGCATAACATATGGAATAGAAACAGACTCATCTCTAGTTATTTTGGCTTCAAAACATCCAGAGAAACAGGTGGTGTACAGGGAAATGAATTGCATTGTGTCTCATGTCCTCAGAGAAGGTAATCAAGTAGCTGATGAGCCTGCTAATCATGTTGTAACTCTTCCCTCTTTAAATATTTGGTCTGATGTTCCTTTGTTCATTAGGGATAGTTTCTTGCGCAACAAGTCTGGTTTGTCAGCTTTTAGAATTTGTAACTATGGCCTGGAGTTTTGGCCTAATCCCCTCCTTTTTGTTGTTCCTATCTTTTTCTTTTTATGTATATTTTGGGGATAAAATAGCTCCCATTTATTTTTACAGAAAATGTAAACTAGGTTGGGCCTAAGCCAATAGGCCAACACCAAACATAAGTGTAAGAAAATTGCTCTTCTCCCATCCCAAATTGCTCCCTCCCACACAAACTGATGAAAATACTCCCCACACAACTTAAGTCACGCATGTCTTATACTCAACGCGACGTAAGTCACTCTGGATTACAACCTGAGTGAGTTAAGTCACTTTGGTATACAGCATGCGTGAGTTAAGTCACGCTCGGTACTTTCAGCGTGAGTTAACTCACTCAGGTTGTAACCCATAGTGACATAACTCACTCATGTTGTAACCCAGAGTGACTTAACTCACGCAGGTTGTATCCCAGAGTGACTTAACTCACACTGGGTATAACACCTGCGTAACTTACGTCATGTGAGGGATATTTTCGTCAGTTTGTATGAGAGTATAGCAATTTTCTAAGTGTAACTAATGAAAATTGCTCTTTGCATCTTTAGTTGTTCATAGGCACCTCAAAATACCAAATATACCTCTATCTGGTCCTAATTCACCATTTAACCGATTTAACAAAGTCGTGTTTAGCTTTTTAAATCATTTTATTTTTAATAAAATTATAATTTCCTGATAAAAAAAAACTGTACTCTCGCATTTAAATGACATATACGCCCGTAGGCCCCTATGGATCAATCTAGACAATGAATTTGATGAAATCAGAGTAACTGTAATATTGTAATTTTGTTGAAGCTCCAAATTACTTGTCAAAATTGGTTAATGCTTGAGACCGGACAGTAATATTAAAAAGAAATCAAATTTATTGATTGCAACTATACAACTTTTTGAAATACATTTCAAAAAAAGATATCATAATTTTGCAGCTCAAAATAAAGAAAGTTTTACCTAAGACCAATATTTCTAGGGACAGCAACTTAAGATAATTAAGCAGAAATCAAAGGATATGAAACAGTTGCAAATGTTAACTGACATACAAGGTACAAGCTTGTTGGTTTTCTCATCTTACACTTGACTAAGAATAGTAGCAGCCCTGTTGAAAATAATATCTGAACTCTGAAGTCCCTCCTTTAAAGCTATTGTAAATTTGTAGTATCATGCAGAGTAATCAGAAGCATACCAAAACTACCCTTTTATGAAATAGATTGTCCTCCCTCTGAAAGAACAGGGCTGATCGGAGAAAAAAATCATGCCGATGCCAATTGCGTTTCTGTGAACAAAATAAAAGAAAAACTAAACTTAAAAATTCAAAGACACAAACAGCAAAGGTAACATAAAAACATTGACAAATGTACAATAAACAAAGGATGATATGGAAAAGAAGGCCGGCTGAAGCATCAACACCGCCATATAAGATTACATTCAATTCATTTTCTCAAATTATCACTGGTGTCGACATGTGTGTGCTTATTTGAGATGCTAGACTAGTACTAAGCTAAAACAATGGCCTTTATATTTGCGTTGAGCTGAATCTGTTCAATATACAAACTACAATCTAATAAGATGGACCCTTTATCAGCCAGCCTTCATCTTGGTTCAATATACAAACTACAACCCATATTATTCTTAACTGTTTTCTGGTTCTTCGTCCAGTGAGTCTCCTGTCTTTTTTAAGGCCAATCTTTAAACTAAATTATATACAGATTGTTTCAAGTAGTATTATTGGTTTTGGTTGTTTGATTACTCTAACATTGGGATAGGGTGACAAATTTACATAGTTAAATTTGTACTCTAACGCGTGGATATTTTGCATTCATCTCTTCGTTTATGTATTCTATTCAGAATGTATACAAATCACTAAATATGGATGACTTATAGAACTGAGTTTTCTGTTTCGAGTATTTTCCTAACGACTATCTAGATTTCAGATTCTCTTCCACGTCAGCTGCTTCATCTTTCAAGACAACAAGTTGCTACTCGACCATTCATGGTTTATGGTTCTTCCGGTCCATAAGACTTACCAGAAGAACAAAAAACCATGAATGGTCGAGTAGCAACATATTGTCTTGAATGTTAATGTAACTGCTGTGGAAGAAAAATCTTAAATCAAGATAGTCTTTAGAAAAATACTCAAGATAGAAAACTCGGTGCTACAAGTCATCCAAATTTAGTGATTTGTATGGCTGCTGTTGAATAGAATACATAAACAAAGAGATGAATGTGAAATATCCATGCGTAAGAGTACAAGTAAATTTGTCACCCTATCCCAATTTTAGAGTAATCCGAACAACCAAAAACAATAATACCACAAAACTATTCAAACAATCCGTATATAATTAAGTTTAAAGATTGGCCTTAGAAAAGACTGGAGACTCAACGGAAGATGAACAGTCAATAAGTTAATGGAGATGCAAGTTGAAGGCTTCAGAGGGTGAATGGAATTCCTTAAAACTGTAATATAACATAGGATAGTTGGTCCATGAAACTAACGAATAGTGGAGGCATAGAATACATGACTCTTATAAGGTACTGCAGAAAGTTAGAAGATTGATGTTGTGGTAATTGTGTTCGAGGATCGAGTCTTAAATCTATTTCAAAGGAGTGGTGGGTGTTTCACCGTTTGCTATTTGGGTCAGTCAAGAACAATGTAGTCAGGGGTCGATTTATTGTGGAAGAGAAGAAAGGGTGGTAAGACAGAGAGTTCACCATGAGAAAAAATGAATACTATGGACCCCAAAATGAATGGTGGGTTGTCCAAATCTTGAACAAGGGAGCATAGAACTGGTGGAGGACAAACCACTCGATGACAATAATGTGGAGAAGAAACCACTTGATGAAAATAATGGGGAGAACATTATCAAATAGTGATGTAATATACCCAACAGATGTTTGCAAATATACTTCGCAACAACACACTTTGCAACATAAAGCAATATTAGCAACAAAAGTGTATTTAGAAGTGGACCCAATGTGGGACTCTTGAGAGTGCCAATAAACTTTAGTGGGAAGAAAATTGCTTCCAATACAGTTTTTCACACACATGCAGAGTCACATACCCAACAGAGCATAGTTTATTCAAAACGTATAGGAAAGCATATAAAGTATATGCACAGCAGTGTAATCAATCGTGGATAACAGAGCAACAGCAGCCAACTCCCGAAATACTAAAGTGATATAACGGGGAGCAATATGGCCTCTAATTCGAAGTACAAGGAAACAAATGCATGATATTTATACCATACACATTAAAGCTCAAAGCTAAAAAAAACACAAACTTAAACACATTGAAAATTAATGATCAAAGCCCAATTTGAAGCAAATTAAGATCTATAGGGCTGATATGTATCTCCACAAATATTCGTAATTCACTAAAACAAATGGAACAAATTACAAGGAACGTGGATTATAAGCGACACTCCAATATAAATCAAAAAGGAAAATAAAACAGAAAAAAATCAAAAGAGAAAATTTCCCGTGTCTATGCATATCTAGACTGTTAATCCCAGATACCGCCGCACAGCGCCAGACTACTAAAATGCTATCAGTGTAGTGGATAGCGGGATAGCCGTTATTGCGATGACTAAAATCAGTGCAAAATAAACACAAATACTCAAAAATAGAAAAATACACAGAATTGAAGAGACTATCATACTTAATAATTACAATCAACTTTTTCATTTCCCATCAAAATCAAGTTCTAAGTGTCATCAAAATGACATCCCATCAAAATCCAAGTTCTTAAAATATCAAAGAACAGAACTTAACAGAACGAAGAACAAGGCCTCTAAAGCAACAGACCAGAGCAACGAAAGAACAGAATGAAGAGCATATATCAAAACAATCAGAACAGAACATGTAGAGCACAGACAAAGCAGAACAAAACAATGAAGATAAAAGACGCAGCAGAGCACACACAAAGACGCAGCAGAGCACACAAAGAAGGAAATAGTGACAAGAAGAAAGAAAACATGGGAATTGAAACAGTAAACTATTTAGTCCTCACAGCTAAAGGGTCTTGAAGGACAATTATAACATTAAAAAAAGACAATGTTTTCAAAATAAGACATTTTCAAAATTTAGCCCTGAAGCTCTAATAGCAGACCTGATACCGGATTTGAGCCGCGACCTGGCTACAATTTCACCGCCATTCACGGCCGCAACAACCGCAACTGCGGAAAGCGCCTCACAGGCTGAAGGTGTCACATTGGCCATCGGTTCCGCTACGTGTTCCCGCTATTGTACACTATAGCACCGCTATCGACACATACATGCGTATATCTTAGGAAGAGAATTACTAACAAAACACTTTTCTGTAAACAAAAAAAGTATAATTGAGTTAACTTCACATGGATTCCCCTAAATGACGAGTGGCCTAAAATTATTAAGACTAACATTAAATTCACCTAATAATGGGATCTTTTGCTACTTACTAGCATTTCTCATATTCATAAATCCCCTTAAACTGATACTTTGCTTTCAACCAAATGCAAGTCAAATGCCTAATCTTATCTACAAAAAGGAAGCCTTCTTGAAAACACTATTAGTGTGCTCCAACCAAGAGCATGAACGAGTAGCAAAGATCACTTTTTGCAATAAAAAGTCAGCCTCTCTGCTACTATGAAAACCGCAAATAAGCTAGTCATCAACAATTAATCCAAGAACCTAAGAGGTGACGACACAACCAACCAATGAACGAAGCATGAATACTCAACACTTAGTTACATTACATAATTAACTTTTTCTTCAATTTTAAGTTTTTTATACCAGTATATATGAGAATAGTGTAGTTACTTCGTTCATCTAATAATAACTCAAGCTAACTTTTACTATATATTTGCCTCTTTTAAGTTATAATCTGTTTTTGTATTAATTACAGGTCTTGAAGTCGTGTCATATTTTATCTGATTTCTATGATTTCTAGCAGTCAACATTCCCATTCTCATAAAAAACAGGTGTAACAATAAATTGCATAGAAAAACAACAACAATAAGCAAAAACCAAATTTCTAACCTTATATATTTGAAAGTTATAACATGAAAGGATCAATAGGAAGAACAACCAACCTGCACACCAATTGAGTAACAGATATATCTTCACTAAACAATGGTTTTCTTAACAGTTAATAACCCCTCTCTGCTTTTAGTGGATCTTGATCGTTGCGGCGAACTTTCAACATCTTTATATTCACCTGGTTTTTGCATTCTTTTAGACACTTCTGATGCATTTATCTCCCACGTTGACCGGGTAACCTTCCCACCTGATCTCTGTCTGCGAGAATCACTCGAAGGTTTCTCAGTACCTAACTTCATTTCCACAGAGTTTCTTCCCCTTCTGTTGGCAGAATTCAATTCCTCGAAGTTTCTTCCCCTTCTATTGTTAGAATTCGATTCCTCAAAGCTTCTTCCCCTTCTATTGTTAGAATTCGATTCCTCAAAGTTTCTTCCCCTTCTGTTGGCAGAATTCGATTCCTCGAAGTTTCTTCCCCTTCTATTGGTAGAATTCGATTCCTCAAAGTTTCTTCCCCTTCTATTGTTAGAATTCGATCCCTCAAAGTTTCTTCCCCTTCTATTGGTAGAGTTCGATTCCTCAAAGTTTCTTCCCCTTCTATTGGTAGAATTTGATTCCTCAAAGTTTCTTCCCCTTCTATTGTTAGAGTTCGATTCCTCAAAGATTCTTCCCCTTCTATCGGAAGAATTTGTTTCCGCCACGTTTCTTCCCCTTCTATTGGCAGAATTCATTTCAACAAAGTTGTTTCTTCCCCTTCTATTGGCAGAGCTTTTACGAGTACCCGTCGCCGACTCCTCCTCTTCATCATCATCATCGACGGTTTCACTAGCGTCCTCATCTTCATCATCAGACAACTCCTCACCACTCCCTTCCTCTTCCTCCTCCCCACGATTCTCATCACGCTCTTCCTCTCCTACCTTACCTTCATCCTCTATCAAATTACCCTCTTTTGAACTTGTTTTTCCCTTCTCATTCTTATCTTTTGTGCTATCTTCCTTAACAGTATTCATCAAATGAATATACCTCCTCCTAAACTCCATCGCCGGATTATCCTCAACAAGCAAACCCCTCTTATACCCGTCTCTCAAAACAACAGTATACATCCTATTCTTACTCGACACATAAAATATCCCCGGATGCTGCAACATCACCCTCTTAAACCTCGATGCCAAACCCAACCACTCACCAATCATCAAAACATTATCTTTCTCCGTCTTCTTACTCACCAACAGATTCAAAATCTCATGCAAAACCCCAACCACCCACTTATCCGATTCCTCACTCGAACCACTCAAATTCACACCATTCTCATACGGACTCACATACCTCAAACTATTCCACTCCTTCACCCATTTCTCATACTTCTTATCCATCTCAAAACCCGTCGAAAATTGCACCGGAAAACCCAATTCCTTCCCTTGCCCTTTCGCTTTATCGCCATATTTCTTCTCCAAACACGATACCGCGTGTTGTTTACTCCAACAAACCAGTTCCAAAACAGCATTATTATCGACACCAACAACGCGAAAATGATCCGGAAACTCCGGAATAACAGACTTAACATAATCATCAGGAAGACCAAGATCCCATTTCAAACCATCAACAACACTCAAAGGAATCTTATTCCCTTTCGCAATCATCAACAATTTCAAAACCCTATCAGCAACATCTTTCTTAAAAACATCACTAGCAACCAAGAACTTTTCATCAGCATTAAGATCAATAGCTTTTGCTGTGAGTTTAACATGAGGCTCAAAAGTGCAACCATTGTGGTAAAATTCTTCGAAAACGGAAGGGTATTTTCGGATGAATTCGATGGGGCGAAAAGGGAGGTTAAGGGATTGGGATTGTTTGATGATGGAGATTGGGAGAGATTTGGTGGGTTCGTTGTTGATGAGGGAGAGGAGAGTGAGGAGAGGTTTGAGATTCTTTTCGCGTTCGACGGCGTGGTCGAGACCGCGGTCGCGGACGAGGGTGAATGTGCCGGAGAAAAGGGTGCGGAGGTGGTGGCGGTGGGAAGTGGGGGTGGTGGGGCGGAGGGAGAAGATGATGAAGCGCATTGCTGCGATGGGAAATGGGGAGAGGTTTAGAGGGGTTTGGGTTTTAGGTTAAGTTTTTGTTTTTCATTTTGCATTGATGACTAGACAACTAGGAAATTATTTTTAATCATGAAAGAGGAACATTGATCTTTGTCTGTCTACACTATATTTTCTTACTTTCTTTTCAACCCTCACCCACCCTTTTCTTCACCACCTACACCAACATCAAGCACACTTAACATTGAATTGTTTCATTGGTAAGCACACAAAAAATTACACAAATTTTGAATCTTAATTACTATTTATAATTTGTTGGATCTCGAATTTCAGCAGCCAATCAACCCCCATGGTCGCTTCATCACGCCGCCATAATGGATTTCCTTCACTGTCGATGTTACTATGTTGTTCATCGATTCTGCTTTTTTCGTCGTCGTAGATCAAGCAAAATGGTGTTGTTGTCTTTTATTTTGAGGGACTTACGGTGGTGCTCGTGGAGGTGTTGAAGACAATGCTCAAGGAAAACGAGCATTAAATCTTGTTCTCTTTCACAAGATCTCTCTAATGATCTACTACTTTTTACCTTCTGAACACCTTCACCGGAGATCCATTGTCCATCGTCGTTGCCATGGACTCCGGTCATCATCTCTGTTTCATTTTTTGGGCAACTTATCATGTTTTTGGATGTTTTTTGTTATCATACACTTTCATGTAAAAAAATGTCATACACTTTACTGATGATAAAAAACAGGATAAGTTTTCCTAAAAAATGAAACGGAGATGATGACCGGAGTCCTTAGCAATGACGGTGGACAGTGGCTCTCCTACGAAGGTGTTCAGAACGCAAAAAGTAGTTGATCCTTAAAGAGATCTTGTGAAAGAGAAAAGATTTAATGCTCATTTTCTTTGAACATTGCCTTCAACACCTCAAACCGCCCTAAGTCCCTCAAAATAAAAGATCATGACACCCATTTTGTTGGATCTACGGCGGCGAAAAAATCAGAATCAATAAAAAGCACAATGACATCAGCGGTGAAGGAAATCCATTACGGCGGCGTGATGAAGCGACCATGGGGTTGATTGGCTGCTGAAATTCAAGATCCAACAAATTATGAATAGTAATTAAGATTCGAATTTATGTGTTTTTTTGTGTGCATACCAATGGAACAATTCAATTTTAAGTGTGTTTGATGGTTGTGTAGTGGTCAGTGAACGTGGGCATGAAGGAGGTGGTGGAAGAAAAGGATGGGGTGGGGGAGGTTGAAAACAAAGTAAGAAAATATAGTATGGACATATTATAATAGGGAGGTCAGACCATATTTTGAAATTTTGTATGATGAAAGAGGAAAAAATGGTTCATTTCGAAGGCATGAAGGAAGATCCAAGATTTATCTTTCAGGTCCACAGAAGTGCAGCAAAAAGGATAGAGAAACAAAGTGAAAGAAGAGATGAAGAGGAAAAAATAGGTGACGGCGCATACTGTACAAGTACAAACTGTGTTGAGAGATTAGAGTTACTTTTATTTTCAAATGAAATATTTGGGTTGGGCCTATTATATGAATAAAACCCATTTGTACACTATTTATAATTTTCATCCTTCAACCGTAATTGTTATTCATCATGTTTAGTTAATATACACAACTTTAAAGGATCAAAAGAAACTAGGTAAACTATGCTTTTATATTAGGGATGGTAAACTATTCTTATTAATTCACATATAATTTAATTTTTAATAGTTATTTTTTTTATATGTTTTTCATTATCATTTTAATTTTTATATTATTTTGAAAATTGTAGTGAAGATTAATTTTTAATAGTGTAAAAAATGAATATTATTTATTTGGTTTATTCCATCCCCCGGTACCTTAACTTAATTGATTGTTTAAAAATGGTCCTCTAACTATAAAACATCTCAATTTGGTCCTTTATCTATTTTGTCGTTAATCATTTTGGTCAATGCCGTTAGTTTTTTAATGTTGAATATTCCTGATATGATTTCAGCCATTTGATTGCAGGTTCATTGTATGTAACAGTGAACCACCTATACTTATTTTTTTTTTCACTTCATCCTCTTCCTTCATATTATTCTTCATTCATATTATTCTTCATCTTCATATCATTTTTCATCATCTTCATCAAAAAATTAAAAATCCAGAAAATCCAAAGTTAAAAACTCAAATTATATTTTTAAAAACTCAATATTAATATCTTCTTCTCTCAAAGACCTAAAAAATCATCAAAATTGGCCCAACAACATATAGCTTTTCCAGATCTGACAATTGGTGAAACTATTTTCTCCAACATTTAGCCATACACAATCAACAATCTTTAGAAGAAAAATGGGAATCACAAATTTTCATGAAAAAAAGAAAATCTACATTTAGCAACCAATTGTTTGATTGAAAAACAATGAATATTTGAGACTTTATGGTGGATTGTGCTCAATTAGAATTCTCTGAATTTCACTGTAAACCAAAACAAAAAACTTAAAATTTTACTTGAAAAACCAAAACTTTGATTATCATGATCTGCCATTCTAGGTGAGACATTCATCACCATCCATTGTGATTGGCTTCTCAGAGTTCCACCATCACTCCGAAAATCAAAACCCTTTTAGAATGCAAAAAATTGAGTTAGATCTGTTTCTGTTTCAGAAAACTAGATACCCAAAAGCTTCATTGATAATTCCATGTTCTAACACCGGAGGATTTTTTTTCTTTGTTTTCGGTTTTGAAGGAAATGGTTTTGAGGAGTTTTAAATATTTATGGGTATGATGATATTATGTGATGTTGTTAGTGGTAGTGGTTTAGTGATGAGAAGATGATGATAATGGTGATGATGAGAAGTTTTGATGTTGAATTTATATATTTTTTGGGATTTTCGGATTTTTTTGATGAAGGTTAGTTCGAAGATGATGAAGAAGTGGGAGGAAGATGATGAAGAAAGAGGGAAAAAATTAGATGTAGGTGATTCATGGTATGATACAATAGACACACACAATCCAACCGTCTAAGGTGGTGGTTTTTTTGTGCAGCTTCTTCTTGATAGGATCCCAATGCGAGCTAACCTGGTTAGGCGTGGTATTCCACTTCATGTGGTGGACCAGGGCTGCGTGTTTTGTGACGCCACGTCTGAGTCTGCTACACACTTGTTCCTTTCTTGCCCCTGTTTTTTTCCGGTGTGGTATCAGGTCTCTAGATGGTTAGGTTGTGAGTATGTGATCCCCCTTGGTTTAGCTAGGCAGTTCCATGCGTTTATAGGTTTAGGGGGAAGCGTGTTAGGTTAGGTTTACTTCTGGTTTGACATCCTGTTATTTGGACCATCTGGTCGTCTAGGAATGACCTGGTCTTTGCTGATGGCTTACTCATTGGGGAGTCAGTGGTGGATAGAGTGAAACTCTTAGCTTGGAAGTGATTCCTGACTAAGTGTCATGCTAGTTCTTGCTCTTTCTACGAGTGGGAAGCGCAACCCGTCATGTGCTGGAATCGGTATGAGTTGTGGTGGTGGTTTTCCTTGGGTGACTGGTGGGATGGGGTGGGGGTTTCCCGTGCCTCCCCTTCTTGTGTGTGCCCCCTTGGTTGTCTGCTTGCTTTCTGTTTTCTTGCAAGTGTCGCTTGGTGCGCAGTTGTTGCCTTTGTCCCGCTGGTTTGTTGGTGTTGTGCCTCTTTTTCTGTTTCTCTTTTGGTGTGCTAGTGGGGTTCCCTTGGTCTGCCTGTGGGCCTTGGGGTTGTGCCCTCCTTGGTGGTTTTGAGTGTCTTTGGACAGCTCTCTCGGTGTATTTGCTACTCTTTTATCGTATATATATATATATATATATATATATATATATATATATATATATATATATATTATATAAAAAAAAAAAAAAAAAAAATAACAAAAAAAAAATAT
>Ga0228711_1011093_pt1 | contig 11595 bp, 5 predicted proteins | sample MedpolnodulmetaG_2_FD_177996 | JGI IMG/M metagenome (GOLD analysis project Ga0228711, IMG submission 177996) | Root nodule microbial communities from Medicago polymorpha collected in Santa Monica, California, United States - brown nodules | ecosystem: Host-associated > Plants > Roots > Nodule...
TAACATATTATATATATATATATATATATATATATATATATATATATATATATATATATATATATATATATGTCTGTCTAATGAGAATAAGGGTTTTTTTTTATAATGTTCTGATACATTTTATTAACTATTGTGGATTGTTCTATTTATTGGTGTAGATTATTTATATTTTAATGAAATAACTAATTTTTCATTAATAATTTAAATAACATTATAAAAAATATATAAATGATAAAATAGATTAAATAAAGGTAAAATTGAGAGGGAAAAAATCAATCCAAAAGTGTGTATCCCTTTATATATTTTTATATATTGTTATAGGAGTAATGCTAGCAACACTCTCTTTTGAACACTCACTCTCTTATTGGTTTAAATCATTGTAAGTTTATACTTTGAAAATTGAACCAACACAAAGTGGTGTGACATACATTGATTTCATCCAATAAAAGAGTGAGTGCTAGAGAGAGTGTTAAAAAGTGAGTGTTGCTAGCATTCCTCATTGTTATAGATACATGGTGGAATATATTGATTTTGTTGAAGTTCCTTCAATCCCTATTTCCTCCGATTTCCATTTATTTGCTCAGATCTATGACAACTTACAAATAAAAAATCAATTGTTAGGATTAAAATTCTAATAATTGCAAATAGGTATTTAGTCCTTACAAATATACGTTATTTAAGTTTTTGATCCTAAACTTATTAATCCTTTTAAACAACCACAGTAAATGTTAAACATTTGAGTTTTGGTCATAATTATGTTTCCTCGTTGATGTGGTAAGTGATTACTGGCATGGCAATGATGTTGTTAGTGAAGTAGATAAAATAGTCATAAGGTAGGGGGTTTGAATTGTAATCCTTTAAAATTAAAACATGTAAGTTAAAATTAATTCTCAAGTTGTTGACTTGGAATAGTTAAGTTAGTAAACAGACTTCAGAACGTTCTGAAGTGTTTGTGCAAAAACTGTTTGAATAAATAAATGTGTTTGTGTGTGTTGTGTTTGCAGTAAGTAAAGAGTATAGGGTAAAGAAGAAGAAGAACACACAAATATTTATAAAGGTTCACCCAATGTGGGCTAGTCCACTCCTCACAATCTTGTGAGAGTTTCCACTATGATGCTTAAGATAACCTCTCAAATCCTGCACCTTACAATCTTGTTCCCCTAAACAATTACAACACTTGTATTTTCTAAGCCTCGGCAGGCTTGCACCTTCTTGCTAAGTTACCCACTTAGACTTTTACACCTTCTGCTCAAACTAACACTTTAGTACCCCTAAAGCTAGATGAGACTTTCTTTACAATTTGTTTGGAAGTTTGAATGCTTGAACTCAGACAAGAGAAAAATAATGGAGGGGGAAGTTTATCTTTAAAAAGATAAGAGAATTGATTCACACTTTTAAAGACATCTTGGAATCTTTGTGAGATCAATTTTTTGTTAAAGCTTTAAAACACTTATATTGTTTTTCTTGTATGCTTTGCAATGGTGCAAGTAATGCTGAGCCTTTCACTTCTATTTGTAGAGTTCTTGAGCTCTTGTAGCCGTTGGAGAGTGACCAATGGTCTTGTGCCATGTGTCTTGAGCTCCACTAGCTTTTACTTGAAAATCTGGGTGAACATTCTGAACTTCATAATGTTGTTGTGTTCTTGAGGAAACATCATAATGTTGTTGCGTTCTTGATGATCTTCATCTGGGTTCATCATGATCTTCATATGGGTTCATCATGTATGAATGTTGATGAGTTTTTGGGTTCATCATATGCATGTCAGATGAATTTATGGGTATTGTCCATGAGTAGTGTAATTTGCACTAACATAAGAATGTTGTTGGATAATGCCTTTCCAGATTTTGCCTTGGAATGTGTGTAGGAGAGAGGAAAGTAGATTCTGCATCTTCATGTCCATGCTTTGAGGGATTGTGTGGTCCATGTACAGTATCTCATACATTTCTTACTTTGATTGAATGAGACAAGATTTACTTTATGCTTTTGCTTTTTACTTTTCACCTATTGTACTATTCATAAAGCATGTGCTGAGGTGGACATTGTGATCATCAGAATGTTCCTTTTGTTTCACTTAGAATGATTTGTAAGACTTCTATTTGATGTAATCAAATCTTTAAAGTGAAACAACAATGAAGATCAGTTATTGTAATATCTAGGATAATATCCTCTTTGGAATATTCCTAATACTTCAATGCTCATAGTCTTAAATAGACATTGAATATCCTTTTTGACATTAATCTTGTAAATGTCTTTATTGCTTGATTGAACATTTATTAATGTCACCTGTTGCCTTGCATGTTAATGATAATACTCATGAGCTTCTGGGCTTGTATAAGAACAATCTTCTGAACTCAGCTTGAACATTCTAAACTATGAGCAACATTCTGAACTAACTTTTTGAACTCAGAGTTAGTTCATAAAACCAAATTCCCTTTGATTTCTTGTATCTTGGTATAATTTAAACCTTCTTCCTGTCTTAGTAATACACTCAAGAGAACAAGTTAAATACCAAGAAATTAATCAAAGTCTATTTATTCTTTAATCATTAACGTTTATTATCTTTAAAATTAATTAGGGATTTTGCCTCAACAATCTCCCCCTTTTTGAAGATGATAAACCTATGATTTAGGATTATGATTTTTGATTATATATATGAAGAGTGTCAGAGCTTGAAAATTTATTTTAATGCTCGCCCTCATTTTTATAATTCATTATGGTGAGCTTTTAAGAACTTTTAAAATACTCCCCCTCACTTTTATAAATCATGGCATAAATAAAAATATGCAAAATTGAACCAAAATCATTTTCATTCATTGATGTCATACGTACATTTAGTACAATTACATGATTCATATGGTTCAAAAACAAAAAAGAAATTCAAAGTAAAAATGATCAAGCAAAAAATGAAGTTTTATAAAACTCCAATAACTATTGATCACTAGACTTACATAGGGCCTAAAACTTAGAAAACTTAAAGACATTAATCCTAAAGCTTCTCCCCCTTTAGTCATCTGCAAAAAGGTAGGGAGTTTCAACTGAAAAGATTTAGGGAGAAGAATCTCCAGAATCAGAGGAGGGCTCAGAATCAAAGATGGATGGATCATGAAAAACAGGAGGGGCTACAGCCAGTCTAGGAGCATGAACCTCCATAATCCATTTTGCCTGCACACAAGCAATCTTATGGGTCTTTGTGGAAACCGTATGTGCTCTTGAGGCTAGCTTTTCACCCCTTGATGGCATAGTAGGCACCAGAAGCTTCAGCTTTCTCTTTGGAAGTACCTCCTTTAGTGACAAAGGTATCCAATGAATCAAACAAAGCATGGATGTTTGGTAGCTTGTTGGTTTTTTTTTGTTGGTGGACGAGTAGGAGCAGGAGTGGTGTTTGGAGTGGTTAAAGGTGAGATCAGAAACTTGCTTGCACCGGCAGTTGATCTCATTGTGGATGTGGAAATGTTTAAGTTGGGTGTTGGTTGAGCCAAAAGTTGTACCTCTACTGAGGGCAAAGATCCTGAAGCTATGGGGTTAGGATGTTGGAACAAAATACGTTTAACAAACACTACCCTTAGAGTGAAGGAGATTGTTGGAACGAAAAATGTTTAACATACGTTACCCTTAGAGTTTTGATGATAACAAGGTATTAAAAATTGTCAATTGGATATGCTAATATTTGTTCAAGTGTACAGGACCATAGACAAATATTTGATATCTTTATAAGGTTCTGGAAGAACAAAAGAGAGCAAATGAATCAACAAAAATGAAGCTTGAAGTATCTGAAGAAAAGTGCATCTGAAGTATAAGTGCTCCTGAAGTGATGACGTCATTAGAAGCAAGTTCGTCAGAAGCACCTCATCAGAAGCAAGATCACCAGAAGCTGAAGTTCACCAGGAGATGAAAGACTTAAAGCTTCAAAGGCTGGGAAATTGATTTTATCACGCCTAAGCATTGCAAAAGACTAAAAGATTGTAACAACGGTCCTTGAGATGAAATTTGAAAGCATTGGATGCTTGTTCTATCAAGAGCGTTGACAAAGGACAATTGTACGAACTGTACAACCACTTCCTCCACTACTCTGTTTATGTCTCTGCAACAAGACAAGGACAACAGCTCTGCCTGCAGAAATGTTCCTTCATACTAGGAATGCATTTGAAATTGATCCTTTATAGGACAACAACCATACCATGCAAAAGATCATTGGTGATTTTCAACAAGCTTCAAACGACTCTTTTTGTGCTGGCAACTTTCCAACGTATCTTTCACACCTCTATATAAAGGAATGAAGACTTACTAGTTGGAACATACAGACACACACAAAAGCAAGACTCATACAACAATTCAAAGTTCAAAACTCTATTATTGTTCTGCATTTAAAGTCACTTAGAATTTCTTATTAAAGTTCATATTTTAGAAATTCTATAGTCTTAAGAGTCTGTATCTGATTTGTACTGTGAACACCACTGATTATATATCAAGTGTTCAAACTTAAACAAACTTCTGTGTAATTCTGTTTGATTAGAAGTCTCTTGCAGTTGTGCTTGAGCAATAGAAGTCTCTTGCCGTTGTGCTTGAGCATTGGAAGTCTCTTGCTTGTGTGCTTGAGCATAGGAAATCTTTTGCAATTGTGCTTGAATAATTTGAAGTCTCGTGCTAGTTGTAGCATTGAGCAGTTGTAATTTGATATTACATTTTAGTGAACTCTCCTTGGAAGTGCAAGGGGGACAGGACTACTTCCAGTTTGTGGAAGGAACCTGTATAATTGCTTTGTCTCTCTCTCTCTCTCTCTCTCTCTCTCTCTCTGTCTCTGTTTTATCCGCTGCATTTAGATTCTGATTATCATTTCAGAAGTTGAACTCTATCTGCTTCTGAACAATGACTTCAGTAGGAGAAAACGAAGAAAAAGCAAACACAATTCAACCCCCCCTTCTTGTGTTTTTCTCACCTTCATACTTTACATTAAGGCTCAAACTCACCTCTTCTCCTAAATAGACTATAATGTTGTAAACTTGAAATTGTTGCAGAAAATAATAGATCAAACGATTATGATCATAGTTAATGATTTGTAGGATTTCTAAAGAACACAACTATTTCTTAAAATTTACTATTATTTAAAATAGTTTCTTCTAATACAGTAAATTTTATTGTATTATATTATGGCAATGTAAAATTTCATTTTATTGAAAACATTAATTACATATAGTAGTGAAAATGTTAGTATTAATTTTTAACTATGCATATAAAGAGGCTGGCCTATTAGGTTTGATGGACCTATTTGTATGCCTAAATATGATCTATTTACGTAAGTAGACTTTTTTTATAACCCTAACCCTTTTAGTAAAGGATTTAGACTTAAGCTTTTTTCTAAATCTTTTACTAAAGAGGTTAGGTTGCGTTGGGCCATAAAGAGGTTAGACCATAAACCCTGTCATACGGTCCGGTCTTTCCTACCCCTTAACCACAATACAACATGCCAGTTCAAATGATGAGATTAGAGAGGACCCAAAAAATTAGAAATGGCTCAACCTTGCCATTTAATTTGGTGGGGATCCTACATGAGCTTTAAAACTAAAGCATATTGGTATATATTTTTAAGGGTTTTGCTAGAAGCCACCCATGAATGTGTTTTTTAGCAACCCACACCTCAAGATGTGATTTCCACGTTTTAGTTATAACTTTGCTAAAAGACACCTTCATAAAAATTAGTTAGTGTCTTTTAACAAATGCTCATAGAATAACTTGTTAAAAGACACCTTCATAAAAGACGTCTTCTAGCAAAACCCTATTTTCAAACTCGGGTAGCTTTGTATTTTCTTCTTAAGCTGAGTTATTTATGAAACTCATTGTAACAAGTCACCTTACTTGTTAAAGATTTCAAAAAAAGAATTGATAAATTTTATGTATAAAATGTTTTTTTTTTAATATTTAATATGTTGAACACATAATTTCAAAGATAAATTGTACATCAGTCTGTAATTCTTCGATTCTTAGAGGCTTACTCTCTATTAATAACTTTGAAAGTCTCATGTAGATTATGACTTAAATCAGATCAATTCTTTTTTTAATTTTTACCCATCTAATTCCCGACATCTGAGAATAGACATGTTATTAGCCATTTGTTAGTATTTCCCGGTTTATAGAAAAAATAAAAAAATCAGGTCTATAGAGTAGTAATTTACAAGATATTTTATTCATAGGGAGCCAAATGAGACGGTTGATACCCAAAAGATGTAAAATGAAAGCAATGACATATAAGCTGCCAAAACCTAACACCTTTATATGCTGATTGCCTACTGCCTACCATTTCCTCATGTGTTCACCTGCACGGATCCGTAAGCTCTTCAATTCAATTTCATTGTCTTCAAGTCAATTCTGACACCAATTTGTAATGACGTTTTTGACCCTGTCCTAGTGCATACATGCACTTCCAATATACATACATAATCTGGTAATCGTATCGTATCGTATATAAATAATTGCGTGGTAGTGTTCTAGGATACGTATGTGGAGATAAACTATGCTAACCAACCACACCAATTTCTTAATATATAGTTTTCTTGGAAGGGCTTTTTCTAAAGCTACTTTAATAGTTAAAATTAAGCCATTTCTTTACAAATGGACCACGTTTTTTTAAAGTTGTATTACCGTCGCTGACCGATTCTAAGACTTTTAAAATATAATTCTAATTATATTATTTTCATCACTTCTAATTCAATATATTTTACTTTGTATTTCTGATAGCGGAAATACTTAACAAAAACAATTAAAACCATTTTTCTCTCTCCTATATATACATTTTTTTAATATGTGTAAAATGAGCAAATTACTCCGTTAATCTCAAACAGAGAGAGTATATAATAACATTTGATCATAATTTATTTTTTGACCATAAATGGTTATTCTTTAAAAATGGACCACATTATTCAAAAGCTATTTTTAGGAATTGACTCTTCGAAAAGGTGCAAGAGTAAATAATATTATGATTCTTTTTAGAGTATTATGATTTTGTTTCGATAGGCTAAAGCGTATGAATTATTTTATTTTATTTTAGTTAAAAAAGCGTATGAATTATTAAAAATCAGTGGACGAAAGTATATATATAACAAGTTTATATATTTTTGTTAGGTCTGTTGCCGATGAGGCATGTGATTTGTTTTGGTGGTAAGAGATTCTAGAATGTTAGAGCATCTATATTGGATGAGATTCAAACACAATAGATAAATGGCTTAATAGCAGTTTTAACTCCTTAACTTTTCTAAAGTTACGATTATGGACCCTTAAGGAAAAAAACTACAAAACCGCCCCCTAAGTTTTGCATCTGTGGCAGTTTTGGCCCCCAAAGCCAATTTTGACTCGGTCTACACTGACGTGACACCCTAAGTGAGGTGCCACATGTTATTTTTTTTTACCAAAAATTGACCTTGGGGAGCCAAAACTGCTACAATTGTAAAACTTAGGGGGCTGTTTTGTAGTTTTTTTTAGGGGGCTAAAATCGCAACTTCATGAAAGTTAGGGGGAGAAAACTTCTATTAAGCCTAGACAAATTGGAGGACAATCATGCAGAGAGATTTGTAACGACAAAGGTTGGAAGTTGAGAGACTCTCGAGGATTTGTTGGCACAATCGGAAGAGAAAAGAGGGAATAGAACTGAGGATGGTCGTCGACTTCATATTGTCTGCAAGAAGGAGATGACACCATGAGAGGAAAAATTTGTCACGAGAAAACAAACAAAATATGCGAGCAATCAAAAGAAAAACATGATCAAACGGAAAGAAAACACTATACATCAAGATCTTTAACCATACAAAACTCTAGAAAGCCTAATCCAAAAGAGAAACACGAACGAGCGACGCAATAATTCTTAAATCATTTTCTATTTCCCGTAATTGAATAAAAATTAATAGTTGTAACCAAAAAAATATTATTAGTTGCATAAATAATGACGTGTTTATGAAGCAATTATTAATCAATAATTGAACTTGATGATCAATTTTATTTTATTTTAAAACTTTTTTCATATTTTTTTTTAGCCATACCCCATATATCGAAATTACTATTTAATAATAATATCGAAATTACTCTGTTCATGTAAATGTATCAAAAACTCTTCATTTCTCATTCTAAATCTGCACCTCCACTCTCACAATCATTTATGATTATGTGATAAAAAAAAAAAGAGCGATGAGAGGTTTTGAGCGTAGGAGTGGCGGAAACCCTTGGGCTGGCCACGGGCAACCGCGTCGGAGCTATTTTCCGACAGAGAGACATCACGGGGGAACGGGGTCCAGCCAGGGTGGTAGATATAAGGGGGATAAGGGAGATTGGACTGTGGCGAGGTCTAGGAAGAGGAAATCGACGGAACTGGATCGAAGAGGACGGGACAAGTCAAGAGGTTCAGACGGTCAGCGAGGAGCGGTGATAGGTAACAGACAACATCGGTTTCAGGGTTTTGATAGCGGTTTCAAGGATGATTTCTTCGACAGGCAACATGAGGAGGTTAGGGTTAGGAATGGCGACGGCTTCTCCAACTTTGTGGGAGGATGCGTGGCTTCTGCAGAATGGCACGCAACTGATTTGGTGATGGTCGACAGCAGGAACGGGTACAAAGCTTCTTTCTATGTTACAAATTTTCCTGAGAATCTGCCCTTATTTCGTTTACGTCAAGCATTTGAAGTTTGCGGGATTCTTTCTGATATGTATGTGGCACGTCATAGAAATTCTTGCGGTCAGGAATTCGGTTTCGTAAGGTTTGTTAATGTGAAGAATAAAAGTAAACTGTTACAAGCTTTGAATAATGTTTGGATGGGGGATTGTCGTGTTTTTGCAAAGGAGGCGAGGTTCGATAGGTTTGCACACAACGACATTGCTGTTGTGAAGCCAAAGGCGAGCGTGACGAAGGCTGAAAGGGAGAATGGTGCGGCTGTGCCCAGGAAGGGTGTGAATGTTAATGGAGTAATCAAGGGTGAGCCGATGCCGGTTCAGAAGGGTGCCGTAAAAAAGGTTACGATGGGTTCGGTTGTTGTGTCGGTGAGGGAATTGGAGAGGAAGAAGAGGGTTAAAACGGTGAAGGAAGGTTCGGAGGCAGTGTTAGGGTTTTCGAGGGAGGAAGGGAAGGCTGGTAAGGTGAGGGAGAAGGTGGTTGTGAGTGGTGGCGGTGGCAAAGGAAATGTGCGGTTAGAGGAGAAGAATTTTGCTGGTAAGCCAAAATCAGTTACTGCACCAACAGAAACACCGGCAGCACAATTCACTCTGGTGTTTAAATCTTGCAAGAAGGATAGAGCATGGGCGAGTTCAGGCATGGTTGCTCATATAAAGGTGGGGGATTCAGCATTGTCTTTTCAACAACGAATAAAAGTTGTCGGGTTTCCCAATGTTACTGTTACTCCATTGGGGGGCGATAGAGTTCTTTTACATTGCACCGGTGGAGATAATTTTTCCACAGTGCTTAAAGGGGCGTATGAATTTTTCGGTATGTTATTCTCTAACTTCCATAAGTGGTCTGAGTCATTGATCCGATATGAACGTGGTGCTTGGCTGCGTGTTTACGGCATTCCTGTGCATGCTTGGAATGATACTTTTTTCAGGCTATGTGTATCTGGTATTGGACGTTTTCTTTATGTTGATGATTGCATTGCGGATAAAGCACATTTAGACTTTGCTCATATTCTTGTAGTCACACCAGAAATTGAGATAGTGAACAAGTTGTTTGTTTTTATTATTGATGGGAGGCAATTTGCTATTAAACTTGTGGAAGAATGGGGGTGTAACTTAGGTGAGAATGCTTTCATGTCGGAAGGTGAAGCAGATTCAACACCGGAGGAGAGCCCACAAAACAATAATCTTGTAGGGTTGGATGAGGTTCAAGGAGAATGGGAGTTAGACGATCTTGTCACTGACTTACAAACTGAATGGTGCAAACATGAGAAAAATGTTGAAGTGTCTTGTAAAAATAATGCAGCGCCGAACAATGGAGTCCCGGATTTTGGAAGTGAATTTTTTGAGGTTAAACTATCTCCTATTTTACAACCGGTACAGACAGATGCAGGTTCAGCAAACGAGATCATGGAGAATAAGCAACCGATTAATGATTCTTTGGTGAAACCTTGTAACAAGAAGGGACCTTGGAGCATAGATTGGATTAAGAACCAGAAAACAATCTCAGAAGGAGATGTGGTATTTTATTCATCTCGCAAGGCAGACATGGTTGTCAAAAGCAAGTCGAAATCAACAACAAGCCCTTTAGCAAAATCATGTAAGCTAGCAGTGAATAAGAAAGGTGGAGTGGCACTTCAATCTGTCGGTTTTATGAAGAAAATAACGCGCTTGCCAGCTAATGATCGAAAGCAAATTATTCGCTTATTAAAGAAACAAAAATGCAAGAACAAAATGCGGACAACGCAAAATACTTCAAAGCTTTCAGAAGCTTCAACATCCAATTCATCTAAAAACTCAAACACCACAGCTTCCGTATCAGGTACTAATGATTGGGAAAATTGGCTGCATTTACACGGTAAGGTGGACAAAGTTAAAGAGGATGTTAGGGAGTTGGGAAAGGTAGTGGGGGTGAAGGTTAACTGTGATATTTCTAATAGTTTCAACATGCTTTCGAGGGATGGGAGGCGAGAGTGGAGGGCAGCAGGAGGTATTAAGAAGCTAAGTGGGGCGGAGTGGGTTTTCAGGGTGTTGAGGGAGAGTTTTGAGGGTTTTGGTAGAGTGGCGAGTTAGGTGAGGGAGGCTTTAATGAAGATTATCACTCATAATGTGGGGGGTTGGGTGGTGGTGAGAAGAGGGCAGAGGTGCGGAGGTTAGTGTATGAGAAAAAGCCTTTAGTGTTGTGTATACAAGAGACTAAAATGGAGTTCATGAATGAACAGTTGGTTAAAACTTTGTGGGGTGACGGTGTGCATAATTATTCTTACCAACCGTCCGTTGGAGCCTCTGGTGGTCTGGTTACAGTGTGGGATGTGTCTCAGATCGATGTGACGTCTTCTTTTAGTTTCAGTCATGTTTTAGTTATTAAGGGTAAGGATTTACTTACCGGTGAAGACTTCGTTATTTTCAATGTTTATGCACCGTGCAACTCGGAGGCTAAAAAGATATTATGGGAAAATTTGTTATTACATATTCAAAATAATAATGATGTCTGCATATGTGTTTGTGGGGACTTTAATTTTGTGCGTAGTGTTGATGAAAGGAAGGGTCGAGCCATGGCTTTTAGACACACAGATGCAGAGGTTTTTAATAAATTCTTTCACGATAGTCTGTTAATTGATTTTCCTATTTGTGGAAGATTGTTTACTTGGTATAGAGGTGATGGTGTTTCCATGAGTCGACTGGATCGATTTTTGTTGTCAAATAAGTGGTGTGACACTTGGTGTAACGCCCGTTTATTTTATTTTTGGTAGAGTTTAGAGTCCTATTTAATTGATTTATGTGATTATGTGATTTATTTATTTAATTAAATGGTTTTATTAATAGTTAGTAAGAATAAGATAGGGATTAGAATATTTTAGAATTAAGGGGGTGGAGGTGTAATTAAGAGGAAACAAAGGAATTAGTGGGAATTAATTAAAATTAATTAGAATGAAGGAGGTTAAGAAAAGG
>Ga0228711_1011094_pt1 | contig 11594 bp, 9 predicted proteins | sample MedpolnodulmetaG_2_FD_177996 | JGI IMG/M metagenome (GOLD analysis project Ga0228711, IMG submission 177996) | Root nodule microbial communities from Medicago polymorpha collected in Santa Monica, California, United States - brown nodules | ecosystem: Host-associated > Plants > Roots > Nodule...
TAAACTAAACTCACATAACACATACTACCTTCAACCTTAAACACATAATACCTTCAACAGTCACATAAACTCACACACTACCTTATACCTTAAACAAATAAAACCTTCAACATTATACACTCACTTTACATAACTTGACAACAACACCGCCATTAACAACATGTTAAATCCAAAACATACAATGCCAAATACTACAACAATCTTGCAAGTTTTCCTGCTATTTATCAACTCTTCCTTTAGAAAACAGACACTTTGTTTCAGCTTGCCAATTTTCTTCTGCTGTTTTGCAATCTTCACATCACGTTCATCTACAACATCATCTTCATTGTCTACCCATTGGAAATGGTTGCAGCCATTATCAATTCGGTTCCTCCAATTTCTACAGCCCCAACAATTTTCACCATAGTTAGGGTTACTTTCATCAGTGATAGTTCGCAAAACCAACAACTCTCCACATGAACATTTTCGAATTCGTCTTCTTACCCCAGAACCCACAGATCCTGATATCCCCCTTTCACTTTTCAACCCAACTTCGTTGTTGCTTCTGCGATTAAAACGAGATGTTGCACTAGACATGATGAATGAATGTATAAACTGAATACAAAGAAGAAGAAATTCGATTGGAACAATCAGATTGAATAAGAGGGATAGAGATGAAGAACAAACCCTAATTTTTGGGGGAAAAGATGAACACAAATGAAATCAAACAAAAAATAGAAGCCTTATATACTGCTGCTCACTAACTTGCCCAATCAGCCCTGAATTGCCACATGTGCCCTCACTTAACGTTTTTTGAATCTTTTAAACGGAAGGGACCAAAACAGGTAACAGAGATAAAGATAAAATTCTAAATCATTCTTTTTTTTAGTTAAGGGACCAAATCGATACCAAATAAATAGTTAAGGGACCAAAAGAGCATTTAAGCCTTTTATTTTTAATAAAACACAAATTACATTAAATACATTTTTTAGGTTTTTTTTAATAAAAATAGCTCAGTATCCTATGTGGCATGTCCAATCAATGTAGTCATTAAAAATAGCCAGTGGGGCAGTGCCACATCATTTGCATTAGCCCCATTTAACAGTGTGGACGAAATATTTTGTGGTGACCAAAAGTCGACGAAATTTTTTAGAGATCGAACGAGAAGTTGAAATATTTATAGAGATAAAAAACATATTTAACTCAAAAATTTCTCTGAATCATATTTTGCCCCCTTTTGTTTGTATAACCATGTTAATGTTTCTTTTCTTTTCTTTTTTTTCTTTTTTCAGAGATGTTAATGTTGATGTTACTGTTATAACTCATTGTCTTTCATCTCTTCTTCTCCAAGGTCACTAGTTCGCTTGCTTTGTTTCGTTTCTACCGAGTCCACCAACCAAAGGTTAGTGACTTTTCCTCTTCGTCTCAAAAACCCTAAAATGCCAAATTTTTGTCTTTCCTCAACATGAATTTCAATAAGTTTTTAGCTTAAGTTTTTGTGACGAAACCCTTTGTTTCCATTCGATTGATTCAATTTTCTGATACTTCACAATATAAAGGCAAGGTTTAATTTTTAATTATTATTATTAGCACTAGATTTTAAGGAAGGAAGAAAAATGGTGTTTGGGCAAGTAGTAATTGGTCCTCCTGGCTCTGGCAAAACAACTTACTGTAATGGCATGTCTCAGTTTCTCAATCTTATCGGAAGGTAAAGCTTCACACTTTACAATATATTATATTTTTAATTAAATTTAGGGTTTTTCCAATTTCTACTAATTTAGGTATTTAATTTGCTAATGTTTTCTACTTTTCAAATGCAGGAAGGTCGCTGTTGTCAATTTGGATCCTGCTAATGATTCATTACCGTATCCTTCCATTAACCTCTTTGAAATATTGTTGTTATTCTTAAAGGTCTCTCTCTTTTTTAGATGTATAGTTAAGTTAATTGATATGGTTAACCTTAATAATAAATATAGATATGAATGTGCTGTTAACATTGAGGATCTTGTGAAACTTAGCGATGTCATGATAGAACATTCTCTTGGTCCTAATGGGGGTAAGTCTATTCCTTTTTTGTTGTTTTAAGTATATATTCATTTTAAAATTTGTGCTTGTTTACTGTCATAACCAAGAGAAGGTCAGATTGAGAGTACATCAAATCAATAGAGGTAGAGGAAGAACTAGACAAACTATTAGAGGGGGGGTTGGGTAGTTCAACTGGTTTGAGATGAGGGATAAGGAGTTGGAGGTCATAGGTTTAAACCCGGATGAAAGAGTAAATATTAATCTAACAACTAATTACTACCACTTACCATTAAAATAAAACTATTAGAGAAATTATTAAGGATCTAGAGATTAATGAGATGGACAGGTGTATGATATATGATAGAACATTATGATGCCGTTTGATCCATGTAGCCGATCCCACTTAGTGGGATAAGGCTTGGTTGTTGAATGTCATAACCAATAGTTCTGTGTGATTACACATTTGAAGTGTAGGTATGGGTGATGGTATATAGCATCAGCCTTTCAGATTGTAAGCTTGTTCAATGTCTCATTTGACACTTACAATGTAGTTATATTCAATCATATTTAATTTCTTAAATTATTACTTTTGTTGTGTCTATGTTTCAGTGTCAATGGTGTGTCTAGTGTCTGTATCTGTGTTAGTGTTTCAGAGGTGATGGACATTAGTTTCATAATTTAGAGCGTATCTGAGAAATATATGAAGTTACTCAATATGCAAATTAATTGTTACATTGAATGGGACAACACTACCTTAATACCTTTTATTAGAGCCCTGTTTTGATTAACAACTTAATTACGCGCTTATAGTATAAGCTTTTTTATTATAAATGTTTATGTATAAGCTAATTCTATAAAAAAAGATAAAATATAGTCAAACTGTTCTCAAATAAGCTATAAACTATTTTTATAAGCTATCATGGAGAACTTACGGGAATAAGCTAAACACAGCTTATGAACATGTCATTAACTGTTACATGTCATTAACTGCTTCCATAAGTTCTTCCAAAAATCTCACAAGTACTTATGCCAGATAAGCTCAAATAAACTAATCTAAACAGACCCTAGGTATTTGTGTCTTACTGTATTCATATTCTGAAGTTTCACTTGTGTTGTACAAGCAGGTCTTGTATACTGTATGGATTATCTAGAGAAAAATATTGACTGGTTGGAAGCAAAATTGAAACCTCTTCTGAAAGGTTGTTACATAATTATACTTTATTTTGTTGATTTACAGCCTAAATTATCCTTAAATGCACTCACAAACTAATATTATTCCTATTCAGCTAAACTACTCTAGCGTTCTGACAGTATTATTCACATTTCAGATCATTATCTACTCTTTGATTTTCCTGGCCAAGTGGAACTATTTTTTCTTCATTCAAATGCCAAGAATGTTATCATGAAACTCATAAAGAAATTAAATTTAAGGGTATAGTTCTGTCTTCAACTCTTCCTAGTGTCGAACCATTATTTCAAGAACTAATTTGTATTTTCATTTATGCAGTTAACGGCAGTGCATTTGGTTGATGCTCACCTTTGTAGTGACCCTGGGAAGTACATCAGTGCATTGCTTCTAACCTTATCCACAATGCTACATATGGAACTACCCCACATAAATGTCTTGTCAAAAATTGATTTAATTGAGAGCTACGGAAAGCTAGGTGCTGTAATTACTTTTGAATGCTAGGGTTAAATGCATTTTTTTAAGCTGGTTATTATAGTTAACAAATTTGTATATTCATTTTACCATTTCATTGTTGCAGCCTTCAACCTTGATTTTTATACAGACGTGCAAGACTTGTCATATTTGCAAAACAGTCTTGATAAAGATCCTCACTCTGCTAAGTACAGGTGTGCTTTGTTGTGTGGAAATTCTTTACCTACTGACGCTTCTAAGTGTAACAGTTTTTCTGAGTGTGACAGTAATGTAGTGTTTTGTACTCGTTAGAACTTTTGAACTATTTCCTTTATTAAAATGTAGTTTCCTAAGTTTTATTTTCTTATTTGTCTTGTCTATGCTGGCCATTTCATGCCATATTAAATTGTTGATGTGAACAGCGTCATACTTGATGAGAGATACTAATGTAAAATATGGAATAGATATTAGATGACAATACTCCACGATTTGGTTAACATTTTATGCTCTCTTCCTCTCTATGCGGTGCTCCTTTTATATTAATAGCTTATAATTAAATCAAATATATGCTGGAATCGAGTCATGTTTTAATTTTCCTCGTTTGCAAATGGTGGTTAAGTTTGGTTTAAATGGGTCAGATGAAAGTTATTTTTCTGTCATGTTATCTATATCATCCTTAAGATACACAATTTTTTTTTATTGAGCAAGTTGTTTTAGAAGAATTGTATTTTATATTTGCAGAAAGCTGACAAAGGAATTGTGTGATGTCGTTGAACACTACAGTCTTGTGAATTTTACAACATTAGATATTCAGGTACGCCAGATATGCCTAATTTTTTCTTTTGTTTGTATCAAATGTTCAGTAGAAATTCTAAGTTGGATTATCCTTTTACAGGACAAAGAGAGTGTAGGGAATTTAGTGAAGCTGATGGACAAAACCAATGGGTACATATTTGCTGGCATAGATGGAAGTGCAGTTGAGTTTAGCAAGATTGCTATGGGAGCTCCTGAGTGGGATTATTATAGATATCCTTTTTTTTCTCATGCAACTATTCTGACAGTAAATAACATCATTTACTCAGCTATTGCATAATAGAATTACCATTCTGCACTTGTAATCTGAATAGGTTCTTTCTTTGAATGCTTATACTGTTTTTGAACTGTTTTTTTAGTCCTCTAGTATCAAAAGTGATGATGGTATTGTATTATAAGCACAATAGTTGCCTCCTACACTGCTATGGACTCCAAACTCATCCTATTAGTTGGTGGAAATGATTGATTGTAACTCGAAGGGTTTATGTAAAAGCTCTTTAGGGTGTGTTTGGATTGAGGGTTTAGGAGGGGAGGGTTTACTTTTCTTTTATAATAAATTATGGACTATGTAACATGTTTTTCTAAAATAAATTAGGTGTGAGTGAAGTTTTATATGATTGTTTATGATGTTAATATGTTAACTTTTTAAAAAACATTTCAGTGTCCGTAATTTAAAAATGAAAAGTAAACCCTCCCCTCCCTTCCCCTCCTAAACCCTCCCTCTAAACACACCCTTAAAGTATTCTTGTTGACGGAACGATGATAAGTTGAGACCCTTAGTTAGAGGAGAGTTAGGGGAAATGTATTGGCCAATAATAGTCTTCAAAGGGGTTAGTAGGTGATTGTTCTAAACACACTAAATACTTAACAGGCAGTAAGTTAGTAACTAATGTTATAGTTAGTTTACTGTAAGAATAAAAAGGGCCAAGGCTAGGGAGGAAAGGATATAAGAAATATAATGAGAAAATTGTGAGACATGAATCTCTTAAACCATCCAGGAAGGCTTTTCATTCTTTGTATACAATAGGCTCAAAATGCAAGTATATATGAGGGGAGAAGGGGCGTGAGAATAGTAGAAGGAATAAACGGGCCAAAGAAACAAAGCTTACTTGTGACTGAAAGAAGGAAACACATGACATCAGCTGTTGAGGGAATGGAAGAGAGAGAAGAGCATAGCAGAATGGGCAGATAGCGATAAGGTATCTAAGAAGGGGTACAAGGACTATGCAGGAGGAGTAGAGAGATAGCAGGTATTTAGTGGGGAGGAAACCAAGAAGGGTCGTAATTTTTTGAGTGATCAGTGAATACTTGTTGCTAGGCTGAGTAGAGAAACTGGTTCTTCCTAAGGAAAAGGGATTCTTCTCATCTTCTTACTTTGATAGGCCCAGAATGCAAGTATATAGAAATAAATTAACATGCCTTTGAGTACTGAAAATAAGTGTACTTTAGGCCTAGCCATCTTGGAGTATTTAGGGCACATTATATTGGCAAACGGGTATATCAGACCCTATAAAAGTGAAGCTTTGTATTGCATGTGGTTATGGCCTACACCTACCTATACAAAAGGACCGAGAGAGTTCTTAGGCTTGACGAGCTTCTATAGGTGCTTCACTCATGGTAATGATGATTTCCAGACTCGTGAATCAGTTGTTAAAAGATGGCTTTGTATGGAATAAGGACATGCAGGTATCATTTGTGGATACTGCATTTCTGCACTACAAGTATACTTTTCCTTGTAAAAATGTCACAAGTATGTTTTTTTCCTAACTATTGTTTGAATGTCACTAAAGTCATTATTAGTCCTATTTGAAAGAAGTCATGGCTATGTGCAATTGTTTAGTACTATTTACTGCCTAAGCATCTTTTCAATTTAACAATGAGCTGTGACTAGATCCGGTAGGCAGGTACATTTAGTCCTTATTTTTCTACCGAATGTTATAAGGCCACCCTTTGAGGATATATAGATATGTAATAGTCCTTTGTGTATAGTAATAAGATTTAAATTGCATTTTGGAGCTGTCTAGCTGATAATGCTATAGGTTTTAGTTAGTGTTCTGACTATCACAAGTTTCTCCGCTATGTTGCTTATTTTTCTCTGGCCACTCTCCTGGACAGTAATTTTTAAATATGACGAGTTTTCTTTAACTCAGCAATCTACAGTTGCAGCAGTGCAAGAGAAGTACATGAAGGATGATGAAAATATTGATGATGATTGATGTGGAAATGCTTATTATTTTTGGCAGCAGTACAAGGGAACAACCACTTGGTAATTTTACTTCATTTCTTATTAAGTTGCTTTTGTGTTTTGTAACATTACTAATAGCATGTGATTCCCATTTCAGACATGGACTATCGTCGTGACAGTGTCTGGTTTTCTCATCCTTATGGAACCTAAGATTTTGAGAACATGGTGGAAGCAGCCGAGCTTTCAGTTAGTTTCATGATATTATTAGGACCTAATTCCAGGCTTGACTAACTTTGTATAGAATCCCTACCTCTTTTTAGTATTGAACGATATATTTGTTGTTATTTGAAGTTTCATTTAAATTTTTGCACATGGTGTAGTTTTCCAACAACTTCTTTGGTTCTTCATTCAAAAACATCACACAAAGTATTCAGTGGGCAAGCCTATAGACTCTGTATCCTTTACAACATAAAAAAACATACATTAATCTTTTAAGTTAAAATCGAAAAAATAAACAAATACAAATAAATTAGCTGACAAATAAAATTCTCCATTATAAAATCAGCTCAAACTATAAAAAACGAAAAGGAAAAATGAAGAAAAAATAACCTCTAAAAATATGAAGTCAATAAAATAGCTCAACATCAGGTATAAACTGAAAATAGAATTTGTCTAATATTTTCTAATCTAGCCTTAAACTTCTAGCTTGCATTCATTATAACAAATAAATGTATTTTTAAACCCATTAAGAATGTCCACGACCACAAGGAAATTGGATATTTTAGAAGCAAACATTTACAAGGAAACGAAAATTATTTAAGCAAACATCGTATGTTGGTACTGTAAAATCTCAAGACTGCTTGTAGGATTAAAATTTTTGTTCCCATTAACCAACACAATTTTTTAAATTTGTGTTGTCCTCACTTTCACACTCTTAATGAGACTTCTCAATAGTTCACATATCCCACTAGTTCTGCAAGTTAAGCATGCTTAACTATGGAATTCCTACGTTATCCATAACTAAAGAAAAAAATGCAATTTTTTTATATGACTAGTGAAATTTGATTACTTTAAGACATTCTCAAAAACGAAGCCTTTTACTTCTACTCTATAGGTATGTTTCATTCTAGTATATATTTGGTTCATTCGCGTATCAATTCTTTGGAAGACTATCAAGAGCTGTGAAGCCCCGATACTTCAAAATGGATGACGTATCGTATTCCCTGCGTATCCTGCACCGATACCTGCCCGATATTTCCCGATACATATCATAAGAGTATCCAGAGATTAAATTTTATTTTTTTAAAAAATAATTATCCGATACTTCCCGATACGTATCAGGAGAGTATCCTATCCGTATCGTATCTCGGATAATTATCATGCACCGATATCTGCCCCAATATTTTCCAATTAATGTTAACTAAAATAACAACTCCTGAGTACTGATGTGTTCTTTTTTGGATATAGTGCTTCTTTTTTGGATCGATAAAGTATAGCACTAACGGATATAGTATAACATTGATGATGCTCTTTTTATACCTATGTATATTGTACATTTAACTATATAATTTTTTTATTAACGTATCACAGCCGTATCGTATCTTGATTTTTGAAATTTTTCCATATCGGCGTATCGATGCAGTATCCTATCCATATCGTATCTCGTATCCAGGCTTCACAGATCAAGAGCCACTCTTTGATCGTGTCTCTTCCACATGTGACATTCATCTCCCTAAATCACCACCACGAAGTGTCATATACATGCACATGTTGCAATGATTTTGATTATTCAAAATTCTTCGGGCATAAGGGATTATACATAGGTATAAAATTGTCATTAAACTATCATAAAAAGGCAAAATTGCGCCTTTTAAAACCTCCAAAATGCAGTAGTTATAATGCAAACATAGTTTTATGTTGATTCAGAAGTCATACAAAGTTTCAATAATTATTAAAAATAGCTCACCAACTAGTTTCTTGTTTTGGTTATCCACCCCATAATCCTTTGATCTATGACAATTTTTATTTATATTTTCTTTCTTCCGCCAAGTTTGATCACTTAGCTAGCTAGTTTTCATACAAATGTGAACATCTTTAGAATGTGATAAAAGTCCTTGACAAAGGACTATCATATGTTTTAAGTAGAGGCATCCACTCTTTAAACACCAGGAAAAAACATAATTAACTCATCTTGAAGATCTGTGTGACCTTCCAAAAGTGCAGAAGCCTAAAGAAGTTCAACAATATATGGTTAGAATGAATGTCTGAACCACATGATTAAAAGAATATATTGTTGTCTAAATATTCTTACAAGAGAGGGAAGAGTCATTGAAAGGACTTTTACTAGTAAAAAAAGAAGTTGAATATACCTCATAGTAAGTCTCGATGTAAGTCTTTTTCCGATCTATCAGCATGTTCATGATGTAAAGAAATGACTTGAAAACATGACGATCACCTTCATACCGAGTCTGCGGAAAGCAAATATTCAATGATTATACTCAAGAGAAAAATTAATTTAGCATGTCTTGATGATGGTATAACATCAGTTCGTGGACTCGGATATAAATAAGTTTCTAACGATGACTTCATTTTTTATATTGAAATTAATTTACCCATCAAAACTAGCCGAGAACAACAAACATCAGTCGTTAACAAGAACCAAGTGCATCAAAGTATGCATGCACACTGAAAATCGCACAGCTAATGCAAAACAAAAACTCAACATTTATACAATGATAACAAAAAGGATCCCCTAATTGCATCGTCGAAAATCAGCCAACAATCAACTGTCTTTGATGAACCCTAATAAGGGCACACCTTCTTCGTCACAAGAATCCTCTGAATGAACCTCATGTTATCTTCATCCATCTCACCCTTAAAACTACCTAGCATATGGTAAGCATATGATAAAAATTATCCTCCATTGTTAACCCATAGCCATCAAACCCCAAATGATTAAAGATTATTCTACGATTCTTAGCATCACATATAAGATGCACAATAACCACAATATATGACTTATAATTATATAACTATTTTTTACAATTGCTATAAAATGTTGTGAAAGTCATACATCTGCAATTTCAAAGCTAATTTCTAAATTAATCATAAGAAAATTTGATTTTGAAAACTTTAAAAACCCGAAAGATTCCATGCTTTCATAGGTTTCTCTACATACCAGCTAGAGCATTCCTAAGAAAGAGCTAAGCTTGAAAGGTACTTATTGTATGTTGACATTAAGTATAGCACAAAGTGTGTCTATCACATAACTTAAATCATCTGGTGCTTACTATCCATTACAATCAAGCATAGAACATAATGTATCATCTACAAGGAGAAATAAATGTTTTCTTAATGGAATATATATATATATATATATATATATATATATATAAAGGAAAAGGTGAACGAAATTAATGTATAAAGATAGATGGAACGCCAAAGGTGACGAAAAGATCCCCCACAATAAGCAAAAGAAGAAACACCCATCCCATCAAAAAGCACAAAAACACTTAGACCTAAAAACAACAAAGCAAAAAGCCTTCCTACCTCGTAGTGTCTAAAACAACGGAAAAATGGACCAAGCCACCTCCACCCGAGAGATAAGACATATCTTTATCCTTATTTATTAATTCTGCAGCAACTTAACCTAATTTTTTTCCTCCACTAATCCCTTATTAGGTTTTCAACAACTCTATCTTAAAATTTTGGCTCTAAATTTGCATCATATATGTTTTTCATTTCTCTCTCTAATAACCCTGAATATTTTTCAAAGCAAAAATTTAATAGATATTTTAATCCTTATCCTTATTATTTATTAATTTTATTAGGTCTGGAGCAACTTAACCTATTTGTTTCTGTAGATTTTTTTTTGGACAAGTTTTTGTACACTTATTTAATACGTTTACAAACAGAACAAGACTCCCACCCGTGCGATGCACGGGTTTTTTAAAGTTCCATATGTAAGTTTTATTAATTGGTTATATTATTAGAAATCACTCATTAACTGGTTATCGTAAATCACCTATAATGCCCTTCAAAAAATAAATAACCCCTAATCATTACAAAAATATTGGGTTAACAAGAATTATCTATAAAAAAACTAAATGTACGTGTATTAAAGCATATAGAATTGGATCACTTCAGTTAGACAATCGATCTATATTAAAAATGAAAAAAAAAAAAAGTTTATGACATGAATTTAACGATATAAATTCATGCATTTAAAAGAATTACAACTTTAATAAGGGAATTGCTCTCGTCAAAATATATGATTCTTATGCTGTCTGTGTAATTTACCACGGTTTAGGTTTTTTTTCCTGAGAGAAACACGATTTAGGGTTTGCTATATATAGTCGAGTTTGCTTAGAAATTAGGGTAGCCGAGTTTGCATGGAAATTAGGGTATTCTGTTTGTAAACGTATTAAATAAATGTATAACAACTTGTCAAAAAAAAAGTCTACAGAAACAATAGATATATACAAACGATGACACAACAAGATAGGAATGAAAAGCTCACCAGTGAGGAGAAATATTAGGGATTGCTGCATTTTAGAGGGAATTTGTTAGGTTAAATTGCTGCCAACCTAATGCAGCATTTTAGAGGGGAATTATTAGGTTAAGTTGCTGCAGACCTAACAAAATTAATAAATAAGGATTTTTGCTGAGAGAAACACAGTTTAGGGTTTGCTATATATAGCCGAGTTTGCATGAAAATTAAGGTGGCCAAGTTTACATGGAAATTATGGTATTCTGTTTGTAAACGTATTAAATAAGTGTACAACAACTTGTAAGTAATAAAAGTATGAACTGCATTAATTTTTGATGTTTAACTATAAAAGTAATAAATAAAATTGAACCGTGCAACAATATAATTTTGTATTCTTTTTTTTTTTTCTTTATAATTTTTTTTTTTATCATTTGATTGTAATATTGTATCTCTAATAATCTAAT
>Ga0228711_1011095_pt1 | contig 11594 bp, 8 predicted proteins | sample MedpolnodulmetaG_2_FD_177996 | JGI IMG/M metagenome (GOLD analysis project Ga0228711, IMG submission 177996) | Root nodule microbial communities from Medicago polymorpha collected in Santa Monica, California, United States - brown nodules | ecosystem: Host-associated > Plants > Roots > Nodule...
CGCCGGAGGCAAAGGCGGTGAGGAGCAGCGCGTGATCGCGGAGGTCAACCGGCCGATCGCCAGCACAAGCCTGAAGCAGTTTCGCCAGGATATCGACGGTCACCGCCTTCTTGCTCTTGCGCTGGCGCGGCCGGTTACTCGCCTTGACTGCCAGTCGGAGCGCGCTCTTCAGCGACGGTGCACCGAAGGCGCCGGTGAAACCGCGACAACGGGTGAGGATCGACCACGACGTTAACCGCCGCCGCACCGTGCCGGGCGCGTGCGGTCCGTCGGCCCTCAGCAGGCGCTCGGCACGCAATCCCGCCTCGACATCCGCCGGCATGCCGTGGGCCGGGTTTTCGACCCGCTTGACCGGGTCCCAGAGATGGTGCGCGACGAATTTCAGCAGCAGCGATTCCGGCGCTGGCCAGGGGAGGGGGGCGCCGGTCGCCAGCTGGCACCAGGCCTCGAGGTAGCCGAGGTCGGAGGCCAGTGCCCGAAGCGTATTGTCGCCCATCCCTTCGCTCGCGAGATGTTCAGGGTCGCTACATCATCGTCGGTCAAAAGCGCTGCGAGCTGGTCGCGCCGGTCGAACGGCAGAATAGCGTCAAGAGCATCGAGCTGTTCGGCGCGACGAACCACCGCTTGGCTGTCTAATCCCGCCGCTCTATGAGTATCGCCCATGCCGCCTAGCCTCCGACGATTTTGCGAGAATTACGGAAAATCCGTCTATTCCGGAAAAAGAAGTGTTGTAATGACGTCGACCTTGACCGCAGCGGCGGATTCCAAGAATTTCGGGGCCTATCAGGATGCCGCCGTGCGCGAGCCGGTGATCATCACCAAGAATGACCGACCGCGGACCGTGCTACTCGCCTATGAGGACTATCTGCGGCTGTCCCGCCGCTACCGTCGGATCGAGGCGACGGCGGATCTGAGCGGCGACGATCTTGCCGCGGTCGAATAATCCGAAATGGAGCCGGGCTTCGATCATCTCAATGCCGAACTGCTGACGGGCAAGCATGCTGCCGACTGAAATCAAGGTCGGCCACGTCTTCCGCTATTCCTATCTCTGGCACTGGCAATATCTCGAAGGCCGCGAAGAGGGCGACAAGGACCGGCCGTGCCTGGTGTTGGCGCTCGTCACCACGCTCGAGGCCGGCCCGCCCGTGCGGGTGCGGCCGATCACCCATACGCGGCCGGCCCGCGCCAGAGCCCTCGATCGCGCCGGCCTCAGTGCTCATTGCCGAACGGCCCCAGGACCGGCACTTTCTCTGTCCGCGCTGCAGCCGCCAGCTTTCGATCGAGGGTCGCCAACGGAAGTGATCGGGCGATCGCGAGCTCGAGATAGGCGGCATCGTACGTACTGAGCCCTTGCACTGTCGCGAGCTCGATCACCGATCCGTCCTGACCGGCGCCGGCGTCTTCAAGTGGAAGGCGCCGCAATCTGGTCATTGCCGTCAATGCCTGACCCGCCGCGATGCGCTGGCGCCTCTCGGCGGTTACAAGGATGCTCCTGGCTTCGTGCCAGAAGAGTCCTGGGACCGGGCACTGGCCGGATATGCTGGCGATCAGTTGTTCAGCGATTTCGCTGTGCCCTTCCGGAAGCAGCCAAGCGGCTGCGGTCGAGGCATCGAGAACGAAGACGCTCAAAATCGCTGTCCTTCCCGCTTCCAATCAAGGATCTCGTCGTTGGTAACGGGTTTGGCGCGCAAGCGAGCCGCCCGAACTTCTGCCATTAGGACTCCGAGCTCATTGTCCTTGTGGATCCGGCTAAGCTTGGCGACGGGGTCGCTTCCTCGCGATATGATGACCTCTTCACCCGCTTCAACGCGAGCCAATAGTTCGGAGAGATGCGCCTTGGCCTCGGCGACTTTGACAGTGACGCTCATGGGAAACTCCGTTGAACCATGCCTCTCGTCGCGCAGATGGCGGACGATCGCGAATGTGGACGTTCTGCGCTAGGATAGAGCGCTCTCACAGGTTGGTCAACCGGTAGACCATGTCACTATCGATACTTGAATACTATCGATAGTGAATGTGTGCGGAAATGGGCGTCCGCGTGACGGAAAGGACTATCGGCTTTAGCTTCCGTTTACGAGATTCGTTCCGTTAATTCATATGGTTAATGGCTGATGAACTAGTTCCGGCTTCATGCGGGTTTACCCAGGGCAACTTGGGGGTCGCGCCGCTGGGGCGGAGAAGGTGTGATGACGCCGGTTGAGGATGGACTGAGGGCAAGGCGAATCTAGTTGGCTCACGAGACAATGAAAGCTGACTCCGATCGGTGACGGATGGCCCAGCTTAAAAAAGCGATGAGCTCGAATGGAGGGGGAGGCGCTTAGGCTTTGCCGCGATGACGGCGACCGGCGGATTGCGTGGTCATCACGACATCAGGTGTGTAGAAACTGCAGAATAGCTAGCTGCTTGCACAGACCCAGTAAAACTCCGCTTTGTCTCACAGAATTTTCATCCAGCGAATTTGCGTCTGATGGCGGCATCGGGCAGGATCAAACGCCGATTCGTTTTTACTTGGCGGGGAGGGAACATTGCGCGAGATGTCGCCAAGCGATGCAGATTCTCGACAATCCTGTGATAGCGAGGGACGGCACGGCGAAAGATTTAGCAGTACTTTAATGATTGTGCAGTCATACTCGCGTCAGCGAGCAACGGTTCTTCAAGGCAGATGATGACGCAGACGCGGACCGCAAAACCAAACGGCGGCGCTCTGTGGCTCGGCGAGTTGACGAAGCATGGCGTTGGCCGAGTTGTCAGCGGACTTGTGCTAGTTGATGGTTACGATCCAAACGGTCGCGATCCTGAAGAAGTCGCGATCATCGAGAGGGCTCGAGACTACAGCGCTCATTCCGTATTCTTTGAAGCGGGTCGAAACGGTCGACCTGGGCATGCGCAAGCGTTCGTGTTCGTCGAAGATGGGCGTGACAATGAACAGTTCGCTGAGCTTCACCAGCGTCTCTGGAGCTGGGGAGGCGTTCCGCTAGTTTATCGCAAGACGGCGGGTCTCATACAGTTGTTCCGTTGCGCCCACAATTCCGACTTTCTCGATAAGAGCGGAAAACTGGTCTGCAATCCCATCAAGACGTTGGAGTTGGCTACACGTATCGAGGAGGATGCAGCGTGGTGGGACGAAACCAGGATTCGCAACGGGACTATTTGGGATGATCCCGAAGTTTGCCGTGAAATGCTGTCCTCGACCCGAGGCGCCCATCGGAGACTGATTGCAGCGGTCGACGTCCTTTATCGGAACCTCGTAGGCGAAAAGGTGTTTGATGAAAATCTATCCCGGCGATTACTGATACTCTCACTGCTCATTGCCTATCTTGAGGAAAGAAAGGTTTTGAGTAGCGACTATTTCGGCCAATTCGTGAGTGGGGCAACGAAATTCTTCCAAGTTCTAGCTGTTGGACCAGCTCTTATCCGGCTGCTTCATTCGATGGAAGATCGCTTCAACGGGCATGTCTTTCGGCTTAACGACGAAGAGAAGGCGACGCTGGAAAGTACGGATCAGCTGCAGCGTTTTGCTGACTTGGTTGAGGCGCAGAAAGAGAACGGCGGCCAACTAACGCTCTGGAAGACATACTCCTTTGGCGATCTGCCCGTTGAACTGATCAGTCACATTTACCAGCTGTTCGTGAAGGCTAACAGTAGCTCGGTCTATACGCCGCCGGCGCTCGTCAGGCTCGTCCTGGAGGAAGCGCTAAGCTGGAAGCGTCTCGATCAATTGGAAGCCGAGAACCAAGTCATATTAGACCCGGCTTGCGGCTCGGGAATTTTTCTCGTCGAGGCATACAAGCGTCTGATATTGCACTGGCGGAGCCGCAACAATTGGGCTCAACCAAGTCAAAACTCTCAAGATCCTTATTGAGCGCGTACACGGCGTCGATATGGAGCCTGGGGCAATTCAATTGGCTGGCTTTAGTTTGTGTCTCGCGCTCTGCGATGCGCTGGATTCTGAAGAAATTAGAGCTTCGGTCAAATTGTTTCCGATCCTCGCAAACCGGAGCTTACATCACGACTGCTTTTTCAACGCGGTACAAACCGGGCGTCTTCGGAACGTTCGCGTTGGCGTGGTCGTCGGTAACCCGCCTTTTGAGTCGAAGCTTACTACGCCTGGAGCCGAGCGTGCTTTCGCCGCGTACAAGAAAGAGTTCAATGAGGCTTTGCCTGACAAACAGCTTGGTTATCTCTTCTTACATGAGGCAATGAAAATTGTCGCGACTGGAGGGGTTCTCTGCATGCTCCAGCAGGATGGCTTCCTGTATAACAAGGGAGCCGCGAACTTTCGAAAAACGTTCTTCAGTCACTGGCGGGTACGCGAAGTTTTAGATTTCGTCTCCATTCGCGGGCTTTTCGAGGCTGCGGATACCAAGGTTGTCGTCGTTGTCGCGGCTGCGGATGTTCCACAAGAGAACGGCCGGATACTGCACGCCGTCTTCCGGCGGACTGGAAGAGCGAATGCCGGGCAGGGATTCGATATCGATTACTATGATCTGCACTGGGTTCCCAACAGCCTGGCACTAGGGACTGATATGTATGGCCGGCCAACATCGTCGGTGGAGGGCGAACGTTTGCGTTCCTGGAGCGACTGAAAGGATACCCAACTCTCGAAGATTACGCAGAGGCACAGGAGTGGACGTACGGAGACGGCTACATCGAGGGTGACCGAGGCGTGTCTCGCGACGCTAGCCATTTGATCGGCGAGAATTTGTTTCCGTCATCTGCGTTCAAATCAGACCAGATTGACCTGAACAAATTTCAGGTGGTTCAGGAACGGGACTTTGAGGGGCCTCGGTCTGCCAAGAACTTTACGCCACCCCTGCTTTTAGTACGCAAGCATATTGGGCTCCAACATGCCGTTTGGGAGGACTCGTATCTTGCGTTCAAAAACGAGATCGTTGGTTTCGCCGGAAAAAGCGATGATACAACCAAACTCAAGGCAGTCGATAGATGGATTACCGAAAATAGGAAAGCGCTACAGGCATTCGTTGCCTTGTCTAGTTCGCGACTTTTCAAGAAGAAAGCGACAGCCATCGGCGCAAGCGATATTCGCGCACTACCGTACGACGACGGCGGAAGCTTGGAGATCAGCGACAATGAGGCGATCATAGCAGCTGATATCGTTGACTATCAAAGCGATCTCGTCAGGCTGGGCGACGATTCCGACGCCCTCAAGAAGAGCGCTGAAAATGCTTTGGATGAATTTGCGAGAGTCTACTGTTCCCAAATCAACGTTGTCTACGGGCTGAACGCGTTAGTCCCGCTTCCAGCCTATTTTTGGCCAGGCGTTGTGTGCCAACCATTCAGCTTTGGTGATGCGTCATCCGTGGATTGGTCGGGTGCCGACAAGTTGCGCGGCCGTATTGATCGTCTTTTGAAGGAGCAACGCGGTAGCAGTATTAACGTCACGCGGATAGCGCGCGTCTATGATGACCGCTTTGTATTCTTCATCAAACCCAACCGGCTACGCTACTGGTTACGATCAATAGCGTTGCGCGACGCGGACGAGACTTTGTCGGACCTCCGGCTGCAAGGCTACTGAGATAAATGTTTGCTGACACCGAACTTTCAATTCTCGCGACCGGCCATCTCCGGAAGAACCTGTTCCCGCCTGCTACTTCCTTGAAAAGGATCTTGGATTTCGTCGGGTCGCAACTTCCCGTCTGGCGCGATCGGGACGACCGGCTCTTTGCCGTGGCTGAAGACGAACTGACTGATCAGCTCTGTGCGCACCTTCTTTCGGCGTCGCGAACTGAGAAATTTGACTTTCTGCAATTCCGAAGGGAAACAAGAGATCAATCCAAAGGATCTCGCAAACATGACCTTATCGTAGCTCCAAACCTCGCTGTGATTGAAGTCGAGGGACGGAAACACACCGAGTTTGATATTCTGTTCCCTCTCGAATGCAAAAGACTGCCTACTCCCGTCGGTCGCGATCGGGACGAACGCGAACACGTGTACAGCAGCAAGAAGAGCACTGGCGGTGTGCAACGCTTTAAGGCGGGTCACCACGCCTCTGATCACAGAGTTGCTGGCATGGTTGCCTATGTGCAGGAATCGGACATTGCCAATTGGTCTGTCCGCGTGAGCGAATGGATTGACGGCTTACTTCACGAGCGCGTTGCCGGATGGGAAAAGAGCGATCATTTGGTCGAGACCATACAGGACAAAAGGCTGAAATTCTGCCAGTTTTTATCGACACACGGGAGAGAGAAAAAAACTGGAGCCAATTACACTTCATCATTTCTGGATTGAGCTTGACTGCAAGGGCATGCAAGTCTGATCTCTAAGAGCCGCATGAATGCAGGGCGCAACGTCCTTCACGCCGCGGCACCTAGGCGCAGACATAGATGCTCACAGCCTGTGAAATTGTCTCTCCGCCATACCGTACCCAACCCCGATGCTGCTAGACGGGGTTTCCTTGTCGCTTACTCCTGAAGGAAGTAAGCCGGGCGAAGAAACCAGGGCAATATGTGCGGAGACGGCCAGACATCACGTGACCACGTACCATTGCGCTAGTACCCGCCCACCATCGAATGGCAAAAAGCACGAAGTTACTGCGATGCATTCCTTCACTTCTCTGCTCCGTCGGAAGCCTTGGGGGACCTCGGATCTGTGTCAAATCAACAATCCGTGGAATTCGGGCCTGCAGCCTGGATAAGCGTGGGATAGCACTGGATAAACTTCAATAGGGCGCGCGCGAATCCTCCACTTGGGCTATCGGTTATCGAATAGACAATTGATTGGGCAGAAGAGTTAATGATCGAAAGTACCTTTCAGGGTAGTCTTTTTACCAGCGATTTTCTGACGCAGTCGATTGTCAATAATGCGGACTGGAAAAGCTTAAGTGACCACGATGTCGATGCGTTGGCGGCAGATTTCGCTGCAGTTTTCTCGTCCTTTCCCGTTGGGCAAACGCCTAACGAAACCCGAACTGAAGACGATTTGATCTGGCCAATTCTCCGGCGGCTGGGCTGGAGCCAAGCCATGCGCCAGCAAAACCTGACCGTCAAAGGGAGGGATGATGTGCCGGATGGCCTGCTGTTTGCCGATGCGGCCACGAAGACGCAGGCAGATCGATTTCCCGAAGAGTGGAGGCGCTATCAGTTTGGCCTCGCAGTAGTTGAATCGAAGCGCTGGCGCCGACCGCTCGATCGCCAATCGGGCCGGCGGGGTGAGGAGCTTGCGCCGTCAACACAGATGCTTCGCTATCTGCGGCGCGTCGACGATTTGACGACCGGTAAGCTGCGTTGGGGCATTCTCACCAACGGCGGCAGGTGGCGACTTTACTATTCTGGCGCTCGGTCGGTCTCCGAGCAGTTCTTCGAACTTGACCTTGCTGCTGTTCTCGGAATACCCGGGTCCGGCGACGACCTGGTCGCGCTTGATGGCGAACAGCGCCGGCACGCCCTTCGAGTTTTCGCTTTGGTGTTTCGAAGGGAGGCGTTCCTGCCTTCCGCGACCGATCCACGGACCTTCCACGTCCGCGCCCTTGAAGAGGGCAAATTTTATGAGGAGCGCGTCGCGGCCGACCTGTCGAACCTCGTGTTCGACCATATCTATCCATTGCTAGCGCGTTCGATAGCCAGCAGCGCGGTGGATGCCCCCTTGCAGGACGTAAGAGAAGCAGCACTGATCCTTCTCTATCGCCTGCTATTTATCCTCTATGCGGAGGACCGCAACCTGCTCCCTGTAAATGATCGTCGATACGATGACTACGGATTGCGCGATCGTGTTCGGCTCGATGTCGGCGACCGCAGGGACAGGGGTGATACCTTCTCGACGACGGCGGCGCGCTACTGGTCCGTGCTCGACGACTTGTGCCGCGCCATTGACGAAGGTGACTCGTCAATCGGGTTGCCGCCATATAATGGCGGCCTATTCGATTCCGAACGCACTCCGCTGCTACGCCGGGTGCGCCTTTCCGATTCCATAATGGCAGAGGTGATCGATAAGCTTTCTTTTGAGAGAGCTGACGGCGGGCGCAAATATATCAACTATCGCGACTTGACGGTACAACAGCTCGGCTCGATTTACGAACGGCTGCTCGAACATGAGGTCATCAGGGACGGCGAAGTCGTCGATATCCGCCCCAACATATTCGCGCGTAAGAGTTCAGGCAGTTACTACACGCCAGATGATCTAGTAGCTCTCATCATCCGCGAGACGCTAGAGCCGTTGATCGAAGCGCGTCTCGCCGCGTTCCGGGAAAAGGCCGAAGACTTGGCAGCCTCGGACCAGGACGAAGGACGCAAGCTGGGCATCCTGAGACGGTTCGACCCGGCCGAGAAATTGCTCGATCTCAAAATTTGCGATCCGGCGATGGGCTCAGGACACTTTCTTGTCAGTCTTGTCGACTACATGGCCGATCAGGTCATCACGGCCATGGCCGAAACCGAGACTATGGTCGAGTGGGCAGACTATATCTCACCGCTCGCCGACCGGATCGAAGGCATCCGCAACACTATTCTCGGCAACGCGGACGAGCGTAGATGGACCGTTGATCCCGAACAGCTCGATGACCGTCACATTATCCGGCGCATGGTCCTCAAGCGCTGTGTCTACGGTGTCGATAAGAATCAGATGGCCGTAGAGCTTGCTAAGGTCGCGCTTTGGCTGCACAGCTTCACGGTCGGTGCGCCGCTGTCGTTCCTCGACCACCATCTCCGCTGCGGCGATAGCCTTTTCGGTTCTTGGGTGAAAACCGGCATCGAAAAAGCCACGGCCTATGGTAGCCCGCTGTTGCTTCATGAACCGATTAAGACGGCGCTTGGGTCCGCGGCCTCGATGCAAACCATCGAGGGCCTACCGGATGCTGAGATCGCAGAAGCGCACCGCTCGCAGGAAATCTTCGAAGGCGTCCAGGTGATGACGGCGCCGCTTAACGCGTTCCTTTCGTTGCTTCATGCGATTGAATGGCAGGACCTAAAAGGGAAGGACAACGCGAAGGCAGTCCAGGGCTTTTTCGACGGTTCCTTCGGAGACCCCTTTGAGATTGCGCTTGGAAAGCGCGAACCGCGAGTCCGCGACGATCACGGCCGCCGCTTTGTCGCAATACTCGCCGTTGCTCGCGAACTGATGGCGGAAGAGCGCTTCCTGAACTGGCAGGTCGCATTCCCGGGCGTATGGAGCGATTGGGAGGGCGAGGGCCTCACCGGCGGCTTCGATGCGATCATTGGCAATCCGCCTTGGGACAGGATGAAGCTCCAGCAGGTCGAATGGTTTGCTGCGCGTCGACGCGAAATTGCTCTCGCGCAGCGGGCTGCTGACCGGAAGAGGATGATTGACGAGCTGGAAGCCGCAGGCGATCCGCTTGCTAATGATTTCAGGAAGGCGAACGAGCGCGCCGAAGCGGCGACCCGCATGACTCGTTCTGGCAGTGATTATCCGCTCCTGTCCGGGGGTGACATCAACATCTATTCGCTCTTCGTTGAGCGGGCGATGGCTCTCGCCAAGCGAAATGGAATGGTCGGGCTGTTGACGCCATCTGGGATTGCATCCGATAAAACTGCGTCCGTGTTTTTCAAAGGCGTGGCAACACAGGGAAGGCTCAAGGCGCTCTACGATTTTGAGAACGGTCGGCAGGGGATCAATAGCACGCCCTTCTTTCCCGACGTTCATCGCAGCTTTAAATTCTGTGCCTTCGTGGCAAGCCCGTCACCGACGCAGTTTCCCGCAACGTGCGCATTCTTTCTGCACGATGTGGCGCAGCTCTCTGATCCCGATAGGCGCTTTCCGCTGACGGCTGACGATTTCTCCCGCGTGAATCCTAATACAGGCACGGCACCGATTTTCCGCTCGCGCAGGGATGCAAAGCTAGCGAGTGCGATTTACGCACACCTGCCAATTCTGATCGATCACTCCACCGGCGAACCGGTGAGAGCTTGGCCGGTCAAATATTCAACGATGTTCCATATGACAAATGACTCGAAGCTGTTCCGAAACATTTCGGAGCTTGAAGAGCGGGAAGGTGCATATCCGGTTGGTGGCAACCACTATGGCAGCGCCTCCGGCCCATGGTTGCCGCTCTATGTCGGGCGCATGATCCATCAGTTCGACCACCGCGCCGCGTCTGTTGAAGTGAACGAAGAGAACCTGCACAATGCGGCATTGAGCGCCGATATTACGCCTGAGCAGAAAGCAGACCCTGATTTCGTGCCGATGCCGCATTTCTGGGTTCATGGAAGCGAGGTCGAGTTTCCTGCCAAGCTTGATTGGCTGATAGGTTTCCGGGACATCGCCCGTGCGACCGACGTCAGAACGGTTATCAGTGCGATTGTCCCTAAGGCCGGATTTGGCAACAAGCTCCCGTTGCTAATGCCGACGAACGTGGACGAGTATCGGCGCGACGGCTGCTTGTACGTGGCAAATCTGAACGCTCTGGTTTTCGATTTTGTCGCCAGAACAAAATTGCATAGCACGACGCTCAACTGGTACATTGCGGAGCAGCTCCCCGTTGTCCCTTCGCAGCGCTTCAATGATATTCGGTTTGGCTCAAGGACTGCCGGCCAGATTGTTCGCGAGGCGGTGCTGGAATTAACGTACACTGCGAACGACATGGCGCCGTTCGCGCGGGACTTGGGGTACGTCGATGCTGCCGGCGGGGTCCGGCCGCCATTCGTGTGGAATGAAGAACGAAGGCTGAAGCTGCGAGCTAAGCTCGACGCCGTTTTCTTCCACCTCTATGGAATTACACGTCGCGACGATATTCGCTACATTTACTCCACGTTCCCCATCGTTGAGCGGCAGGAGAAGGAGACCTATGGGGGGCGTTACCGTTCCTGCGAACTGTGCCTGGCCTATATTAACGCCCTCGCCGCCGGTGACCCAGATACGGACATTGCTCTATGAGCAAGCAAGAACCGGCCCGACCCTGAGAGTGTCGAAGTGATCAAGCGTACGGCTCGCGGGGGCATGCACCTGTAGTGGGTTTGCCCGCGTGAGAATGGAAGGCGTGTCAAGATCGTTTGCTCTGGCAAGGATCAGGGCTTCGATTGATTGATTGATTTGCGGCGCGTCACATGTCTGATATGCACGGACTGCGACCGTCGAGCAGAACCGCGATTTGCATGCGCATTCCGATGAAGCCGGCCATTGTTTCCGAAACGAAGCCGGCCAGTCGATGCTCCCCTGGCTCTTTGTGTTGAATGGCTTTTGATTGCCGCGCGGTGAAGCGGCGGATGGGGTCTGGCGCTGCTTTCGCAAGCTCTCGCCTGACAGTTCGATGCGGTAGGCATTGTGGACGAGGCGGTCGAGGATGGCGTCGGCGATTGCCGATCATGTCACACATCGTAACCAGAGCAAGGACGATATGCGGAAAAAGTCTGAATGAGCGGGGGAATTTCGTGGCGATGCAGGTTCGTACGGCAGACATACTATGGCCTCCGTTATTTAATCGCTTGCTTAGCACCCTCGAATCGTCCGTCCCACTCCTCCAGTGGAGGGATGCGGCCAATGCCTCATCATGGTCACCAATACACGGCGAGCCAGGTCAGGGTTTCCCTAGTCACCTGGAACTAAAATTCACTACATTGTATGCTTGGCCTCTTCATTGGAGGTTGAGGCATGGCAAATGCGACTGGCCGACCAACGCCCCCATT
>Ga0228711_1011098_pt1 | contig 11591 bp, 5 predicted proteins | sample MedpolnodulmetaG_2_FD_177996 | JGI IMG/M metagenome (GOLD analysis project Ga0228711, IMG submission 177996) | Root nodule microbial communities from Medicago polymorpha collected in Santa Monica, California, United States - brown nodules | ecosystem: Host-associated > Plants > Roots > Nodule...
GCATTTGCTCCCAAGATTGTACCATGTGCAGTTGATGTTCCACCGAATAATATGGGATCTTCATATATTACTGTTGTTCAACCTGCTTGTATTAAAAAAGTGGGTGATATTTTTTATGTGACCTTTGGAGGAAGGTGTGAATATGACAACACCGACATCAGCTAGGCACAAAAGAGGTTGCAATTGCAAAAGGTCTAAGTGTACAAAAAATATTGTGAATGTTTTCAGTTTGGTAATTCCAACAGTTTGAAAATGTGCCTTCGGTATGTACATACCGGAGGTGCAAAATGAGAAAAGTTAAAATGAACTACCGGTGTTTATCTACCGGAAGTCTTATAAAGGTTATTTTAGTATTTTTAGGGGGCTTAAAGAGATATTGAGGGGGCCTAAAAAGCAATCCTCCTTGTGTATTAGCCTATTAGATTGGGCTTGGCCCAATTCAATTTAAATCTATGCTATATAGACACCCAAAAAAAGGAAGGAAATTGCTCTATAGATCTCCCAAGTAGCTCAATTCTTGGAAAAATGCTAATAGGAAGATAGCTTCCGTTGAAAAAAGTCAATCAAAACATGAGGGGCTCATAGATCAATTTTCAAAAATGAATGTATTTAAAGATTTACATAATTTGGTTGAAGTACTAGAAATTTTGAGTAGAGATAAAAATTAAAATGATTAAAAGCAAACTTCGATGTATCGATGCTTTGGTGAATTAAAACAGAGTGGGCTCTTATATTTATCCAAAAAAAAAATACGCTGCTTATATTATTATATGTTTTTTTTGTGATCCAATTATTTGTTTTTTAAAGAAAGTTATATTTTTTTTTTTTTTGAAAAAACTAAAATGGATTAAAATACTGAAAGCTTGGAGATTTCAGCGCAATGGGTGCCAAAACCCCAGCTGAGAGAGTCAATTACATGAATGTGGAAACAGTCAAAACAGGAACAGAAAACTACCCTGTTACATAAATATACCCAAACAAGGTAAAGGGTTCAACCACCATAAATGGTAGGAGAAAACAAGTTATATTATTATTTTTAGCCAAATTCAAAAGAATGTATCCTAGACTTTTGACCCGTGCGATACACGGATCTTGTCGATTATAATAGAAACCAATGAATAATCTTTAACCCGTAAGATAGTGGATCGATCAATAAACGCAATTTAGATTATTAGAGATATAATATTACAATCAAATTTATCTTACTATGTCCTTCAATGACACTTGAATCTTATCAAATTTTACATTTTAGTTTTGAAAAACTAATCAATTAAAGACTGTTATTTTATTTTATCATAATATATTGTTGGGGCATTATCTTCTCATTCTTTTAAAAAAAATTATAAAGAAAAAAGATAAAAAGAATACAATATTATATTGTCGCACGGGTCAATTTTATTTATTACTTATATGGTTAAATATCAAAAATTGACTTGTAATAATTGTTTTAAATTTTTACTAACATGAAAAACAAAGTCACTTCAATTAATAGAATTTCTAAATTACACGTACAGCTCTAAAAAGAATAATTACACTTTGATATTTACTAAAAGTAATAATATGTTTTTCCAACCAATTACATATCATATCTGCATATATCATAGATTTAATAATAGAAAAGATCTTATACAATGTATTAATTATTTTGAAGATGTGTGCTTGGTTGAAGAGTTGTGTATTATCCAAGGGGTATAGCAATAGATGTAATTTAACGCAGTTCGTAGTTCCTAACAAAATTTTTTGAATTTCAAATTGAAAAAGTGTTGTAAGGAAATACATAATTAGGGTTAGCACTTAGCAATTAATGCGGATAATTTGGAGGAAATTTTCTAGGTTCAGTTGTTGCAAACCTAATAAGATTAAAGAGTAAGGGATTTCAAATTGAAGAAGTGTCGGAAGGAACAACATAATTAGGGTTAGCACTTAGCAATTAATGTGAATCATTTGGAGAGAATTTTCTAGGTTCAGTTGTTGCAAACCTACTAAGATTAAAGAGGAAGGGATATATGATTCTTCTAATGTCTGTGTAATTTACCACGATTTAGTTTTTTTTTTTGTTTTTAGAGAAACACGGTTTAGTATTTGCTATATATAGCAAAGTTTGCATGGAAAATAGGGTAGCCGAGTTTTCATGAAAATTAGGGTATTCTGTTTGTAAACGTATTAAATAAGTGTACAACAACTTGTCAAAAAAAAAAGCCTACAAAAACAATAGATATATACAAACGATGACACAGCAGGATAGGAATGAATAACTAATTAGTGAGGAGAAATATTAGGGATTGCTACATTTTAGAGGGAATTTATAAGGTTAAATTGTTGCGCTGCATCCTTATTTATTAATTTTGTTAGGTCTGCAGCAACTTAATCTAATAATTTCCCTCTAAAATGCTGCATTAGGTTAGCAGCAATTTAACCTAACAAATTCCATCTAAGATGCAGTGCACCAATTTAACCTAACAAATTCCCACTAAAAGGAAGTAATCCCCAATATTTCTCCTCACTCATGAGTTTTTCATTCATATCACGTTGTGTCATCGTTTGTATATATCTATTGTTTCTGTAGACATTTTTTTTACAAGTTGTTGTACACTTATTTAATACGTTTACAAAAAGAATACCTTAATTTCCATGCAAACTCGGCTACCCTAATTTCTATTCAAACTCTACTATATATAGCAAACCCTAAACCGTGTTTCTCTAAAAAAAACGTAAACCGTGATAAATTACACAGACTACAGAAGAATCATATATTAGCAAACCCTAAACCGTGTTTCTCTCAAAAAAAAACCTAAACCGTGGTAAATTACACAGACAGCATAAGAATCATATATTTTGATTTTTGCAAATGGAAGGACGTGACCTTACAACCTTCCTCTCATACCACTGCTTAACTGGTATTCTAATTTGACATGCATTTTAACGATATGCATATTTTTTTTTAGAATTGGAATATCCTTTTTGCGTTTTTTGTTTTTGGTTTGAGATGTTTACACCAATTTTGGTAGTCTTCCTATTTAGTTTTGTCGCAATTTCTTGATCTATTACTTTTTTGCGTGTTTTATTCATGTTGTATTATTTTTTATTATTACTTCCATAAAAAAATTATTATTATTTTATCTTGACTTCTTTTTCTCCAACACTCTTCAACCATTTTATTTATTAGGGTTTTCTCCTACTTTGTAATATTCATCTTTCACTACTTTTCTCTATCTTAGTATAATTTTTCTTTTGTTTATTTTATTTTTTTATCTCATTATTCTTTATTTTTTGCGAGTATAGGTACTTCCTGTTCCAGACTGTGGTAAATTTTATTAGCAAGTACCATGCATACAGAACTTTGGTCATCTTTAATCATATGTCTAACCCGGGCAACGTCGGGTAAATAAACTAGTTTTGTTAAGTTTGCAACAACTTAACCTAATTTTTTTTTCTCCACTGATCCCTTATTAGGTTTGCAACAACTCTATCCTAAAATTTTGGCTCTGAATTTTCATCATATATGTTTTTCATTTCTCTCTAATAACCCTGAATATTTTTCAAAGCAAAAATTTAATAGATATTTTAATCCTTATCCTTACTATTTATTAATTTTATTATGTCTGCAACAACTTAACCTATTGTTTCTGTGGATTTTTTTTTGACAAGTTGTTATACACTTATTTAATACGTTTACAAATAGAGTACCCTATTTATTAATTTTGTTAAGTCTGCAGCAACTTAACCTAATTTTTTCCCTCTAAATTTGCATCATATATGTTTTTCATTTCCCTCTCCAATAACTGTGAATATTTTTCAAAGCAAAAATTTAATAGATATCATAATCCTTATTCTTATTATTTATTAATTTTATTAGGTCTGCAGCAATTTAACCTATTGTTTCTGTGGATTTTTTTTTTTGACAAGTTGTTGTACACTTGCTTAATACGTTTACAAATAGAATACCATAATTTCCATGTAAACTCGGCTACCCTAAATAATTTGTTAGGAACCATGAACTGTATTAATTTTTGAAGTTTAACTATAAAAGTAATAAAGAAAATTGAACCGTGCAACAGTATAATTTTTTATTCTTTTATTTTTTTTCTTTATAATTTTTTTTATCATTTGATTGTAATATTATATCTCTAATAATCTAATTTGTGTTTATTGATCGACCTATGATCTTAAGGGTTAAAGATTATTTATTGGTCTCTATTATAGTCGATGCATGGGTCAGAAGTCTAGTTTTAGATAGAATTTGTTAGGTTAAATTGATGTTAACCTAATGCAGCATTTTAGAGGAAAACTATTAGGTTAAGTTGTTGCAGACCTAATAAAATTAAGGCCTAAACTAGATTACGGGTTTATTGTAAAGGGATTGACATACGAATCATAAAATGCAATATATAACTGATAACGGTGAAAAAAAATAACACGTGATAATCCATAGTAGACAAAATAAAACACTTCATAAAATGTATGAAATCTGAAAATATTATAAAAGAAAATCTGGTAATCCTATCAATAGTTCGGTAAAAGAAATATGAAATTTTTAGTACATTGGCATGTAGTTTTATCATACATTGCGAAATACTTCCTAATATACGATGTTAGACATTACATTGGTATCTTCACCATCTTCATCAGGGATCAATATCTTTACACCTTCTTTGGATGTAACTCTTGAAACAACAACATACAACTGCCTGTGAAAAAATACAGGTGTTGATAGATATACACCAACATGTTTAAGTGACTGCCCTTGACTTTTGTTAATTGTCATTGCAAATGATACAGTCAAAGGAAATTGTCTTCGTCAGGTTAAATTATTGCTAACCTAATAAAGCAAATGGGAGGAAAAATATTAGGTTAAGTTGCTGCAGATCTAACAAAATTAATAAATAGGGATAAGTGTAGAAAATATTGTAAAAAAAAAAAGGCAAGAGGATAGGAATGAAATTGGTGCGATGCATTTTTTTAGATGGAATTTGTTAGGTTAAATTACTGCTAACCTAATACAACAAATGAGAGGGTAAACATTAGGTTAAGTTGCTGCAGATCTAACAAAATTAATAAATAAGGATATGTTTTCCGTCCTTGTAATTTGGACGCGTTTTGATTTTCGTCCTTGTAAACAAAAAAATTTTAAAAACATCCCTGCAAAAAAAAATTGTTTTAAAAAGGCCTCTGGCCCCACTTTTTTGCTGACATAGGATTGCTTTGGCCACGTGGCAATTGCTGACTGTGCAACTTTTGCCACGTGGCAGTCCACGTCGTTAAAGTTTTTTTAAAAAAAAATTTAATTTTTTTTAAAAAAATAAAAAAAACTGAAAATAAATTAAGAAATCATAAAAAAATTCCAAATTTTTATTTGAAATATGAAGAAAAAAATTGGAAATTAGGTTTTTTTAAATCTGGAAATAAATGTTTGAAAATAAATTAAAAATTATATAATCTCAAAATTTATGACTTTTGAAAATATAATTTTCAGTATTTTCGAAAAAAAAATGTAATACATAATTTTCAAATTAAAAAAAATGAATTTTCGAAAATTTAATTCAGTTTTTTTTATTTTTTTATGATTTTTTAATTTATTTTCAGATTTTTTAAATTTTAAAAAAAGAATTTTCAGAATTTTTTTTAAAATTTTTTTAATTAAAAATCGAAAATTTAATTTTCAGTTTTTTTTCCTATTTTTTAATTTATTTTCAGAATTTTGAAAAAAAAACAAAAATTAATTATGTGGCATGCCTTGTCAGCGCCACGTGGTAAAAATTGCACAGTCAGCAACTGCCACGTGGTCAAAACCATGCCACTTCAACTGAATAGTGGGGTCAGGGACCTTTTTAAAACAAATTTGTTTTTCAGGAATGTTTTTAATTTTTTTTTACAAGGATAATAATCAAAACGCACCCAAATTACTGAGACGAAGTGCATATTTAAGTCTAAAATTAATAAATAAGGATATTTGGAACGTAAACGTAAGCTAAATTAGAATATTAGGACTTTCAAGACGTTTCTTCTGACTTGTCGAGGGAATGAAGAATGATTTTCTATTTTTATTTTATTTTATAAGAGGGAATGAATTAATGATCGATCAAGGTTACCTACCACTTTGACTTTACATTCTCAAGACATTAAATTTGGATTGCGTTTAAAAAAGTTGGATTTGATGTAGTAGTCCTAAAAATATGTATTTTTTAGTAACTAAAAATGTTTTTTTTTTAAACAAGTAACTAAAAATGTTTTTGAAAAGTTGATCTTTGAATTTTGAATATAAGCATTTTCTTTTAGAAGTTTAGTGGCCCAGATATAAATAAATTTTAATTTTCTTTTTTTTGTCTAGTAGCCTTTTAGCTGAGTTAAGCTTACGAGAACAAATTTTAATTATTCTATCATACTTAATAATATATCATTCATATATAGTATATTACCTTCAATTACTTTTCATTTTTTGAAAAAAAAAACTGCAAAGGTTATTCTTGGATAATGCAATTATTTTTTAACTAAGTCATAAATATTAAACGAGATCATCTACAATCTTTAATTGACGTGAATTATTATTTTTTATATTTAAAATTGCAAAGATTGTTATTTTAGAGTTCAGTATTTATGCACTACCGATATAATTTTCTTACATTCCAAGAAGCACTAGTTATGATTAATTTCTCCAAGAAAATAATTAAAATTAATGTATTTTCTATCCCATATTTACTCTTGATTTGATATTCATTTGTACTGTTACAAATATTGATATAGATTTTAGATGAATATAGCACTATTTTGTTGGCAAGATCATGAGAGCGAATCGCGTATTATCTTATTTTAATTCAACTTATTATTGCTTGTTGATCTTCTTTTTTTAATGTTAATTCACCGGTTCATGTCGTGTTGTGGAAAATATATGAGCCAGTTTAAGATAAAATAAACAGTTTAAATGTGTGTTTGTCATTGGTTGGTCTCTGAAATTGTAAAATCAAGTAGTTTCTTTATTTAATTAAGTTTAAGGGTAAAACAGTAAAATAATTTTAAAATCCCTCCCCCTCCCCTTGTGAACCAAACACGTTTTTAATTAAAATATCTCCCCTCCCCTTTCCTCCCCTCCCCTCCTAATTCTCGAACCAAACGGACCCTTAGGGAAAACCCTATTGTTAAAGTTGTTTATTAAATAGAGTTTTTTTTTTTTTATTTTGTGAACATATATTTAAATAATATAGTATCTTTTTTTCCAGTAAAATAAATAACTAAATAAAATAAAAGTTTCCACAATCTTTTGAAAATGCATGCATGCATGCACATGGAAGTCAATAAAAACTCTTTTATTGGGAAAAGTAAATGGGAGGTATGCATGTTTCTTTTATGATACTACCAACTTCAATTCCATTCCAGGAAATATGTAATGATTAATGGAGATAGGTCCCATTTTCATCAACCCCGTCTTTGTTTAATCCTCAAAGATAGGGAATTAGGTGGGAATTTTGTGCGATAAAGGTTTTCTTTTTGTTTTAATCCATGCTCGTCTTCGGTTATCTCATGCACGTAACTGACCATATAGATCAAAAATTGAAATAAAAAAAATGTTAATATATATGAAATGTTTTATTCTTTGTACCAAGAGAGTTAGCAATTATAGTAATATATATTTAATTAACTACTGTAGAAGCAGACCAAGTCTTTTTCACGCTTCAATAATGCACTTCAATTTTGACGTTTGTTTGTCTTTTGTTAATTGTGGCCAAATACTAATTGTCCCTTTTAATTTTTTATTTATTTTGCACTTAGTCAAAACTAGTGGGCAAAGTATGAAATCAAAATAATTTGTCTTTTCCTTAATGCGTAACATGAACAACCTTGAGACATCCTTCGAATGATTAATTAGCCGTAATTTAATATTGAACAATAGTTTTGATGCCATAGATTTGGGATGGACATGTGGTAAAGTATTCACATACCTTGATCTAAGAGTTTCTTTTTAGAGATTTTGTGAAAGAAAATGATTTATTGATAGGTGTCCTTAAATCAAGGAAGATGTGTGTGGAAAGAATAAGAAAGAACATGGGGTATACATATGGACTCACCATCTCCTTTTTGACAAAATTATGGCTATGCCAAAGAATGTCAAACTTCATTTTGGGCGTAGTGGTTTATATACAATGTGGTAAGAACAACACGTGCGTGGCTTAGCATTTTGAGTCATAAAATAATACTGACTTGTGATATGGCTCAAATCGCATCAAATGATGGGGTGCATGAGTGGGTTAAAAGAAAGCAATTACCAACTTAGAAAAATTAGGAAAGTCTAAGGTATAGTTTGAAAAATTGTACATCCTAAAAAAGCAAATGATATATATGCACTATCGCTACTCCTGTGTAAGACTAGTAGCACTGTGCATTTTATCAATAAGTAACAAGATTGATTGATTTTCTTTGTATAACATAAAGTTTTGCAGTCTCATTTTGAATTAAACAAAAAAAAATTAAGCAAGAATTGTACAAAAGATTTATCTAAATTACAATCAATCAATCATATGTATGATTGATTATGCATATATTTTTTATAGCAAACCTAGCCTTGAGCAAGGGTGTGGAGCTAGTCTTGCATGATCACAAGAGTCACTTTTTCTAATAATAATAAAAAAATGTATTTCATTTTTAGTTGATATGTATCTAAACACTATAAGTTTAATTTTGTGACCATGTAAGACTACTAGATCCATAACTTCGGTTATTGGCTAGGATGAACCAGCCCTTAGTATGAACGTGGTAGTCTAGCAATCCCGTAATCTTGATTGGAGCTACAAAGCTTACGATAATTATTATAAATGACTTTTTCAATAGTATTTTGTATTGGACCAAATATTTGAGTACTTACACTATACACTTATCTGTTCCTTAAACATTTCAAATAAAAAAGACAATGGCTATTTTGATACTTTCGTAAGTGCATTTTAGTCACTATAAGACACCAGTTTGCCCTTAAAACAAAATAAAAATAAAAATAAAAAATACACCAGTTTGACCCACATCTAAAATTCTTCAAATTGATATTTGTTTATTTTTGTTTTTGGGACTAGAGAGATCTCAGGACTTTTTTTACATAATTAGATATCTGATTCATATGTCATGCAAACTAGATATATTTGGACTGGGTCGGTCCAACAGATTAAGAGGTCTAAAGTAAAAAAATCAATGTGGCCTTTAAAAATATTTTTTTAATAAAATATTCAAAAGAAAATCATTTTTGAGAAGAACAAAATTTGAATTCATGATCAAGAGTAACTGTGGCCTTTTTGTAACCAATTAAGCTATGCAAATGTCTATATTCATCTACCATATACTATATTTATAACCAAATTAATTTTTTATAGATCTTTTTTCCATGCAAAATTTTAAAACCTAAAACCCTTGCTTGGCCTTTGGACCGGCCCTTATATAATATTGGGTGAAGATTTGAACCCTACGTTTCATACTTAGTGTCTATGAGTTAGACTTTTTTTAATTACAAAAAGTAGTGATGGATTATTTGGTTCCACTCACCACTTTTTAAAGTGTCTTCTTCTTTTCGACCTATCCAAGAGAATCGTTTAGGTCAATTTTGGTTCGAAATCACATCCCTAAATTGTTTTTATTGATTTTTAGTTTTTTTTTTCCTATGTTTTTGTGATTTATTCATGACGTTGTTTGTTTTAATTTTATGTCTTTGTGCAGCGTGTTTCTTATTTCCCATTCAAATATAATGTTTATTGGATTAGGTTGAAAGTTTAGGTTTGATGAAGTGCATATTTGATCAATAAATTTGGTGTCGTCGACGTCACGAATTTAGAGGTATGAGTATTCCGTACAATAAAATATAATCATATTTGTAGGTTTTGTATGTTTTATCGTTTTATATTGTAAAATTGTGCGTATATTCATCTTTTTTAATTTTAACGATGTTGAATTTATTTTGCATTGTACATGATGAACATTGTAAGCTTTCCTAGTTACATCTGGATTATTTTTTTGTATAAATGTTCTTGGTTATTCTAAAACATGCTATTCAAATATTGAGACAACTCATGATGGCACAGTAGACATTCACATTTTATGTGGCTTGTTTACCGTTTTCTCGAAACAGAAAGAAAGAAAAAGAAAAAGAAGAAGAGATAGTGAAATTGGCACATATTCTGAGGCATGTCACCGTCGTTTGCCTGCTCACGCAAAATGCACCGGCGGCCTCGACGCCATCCCACTCCCCACTCTGTTGTTTTCCCCTTCTTCACACACACTTTATCCAGGTTCACTCATAAATAACAACTCATATACTATACTTTACTTGTTTCTTCCATTTTAGACTTTGTAAGTTTTACATGTATTAAAGAAAAAGAAAACATTGAAGAACATGTTATTTATGGATTTTTTTTGTTTGTAGGGACCAAATTAATGTCTCTTTTTAGTTACCATTACCCTTTTAGTTATAGCCATTTTAACTATTGGTCGAGACTTAATTATTTCCTTATGACAGTAATTGGGGCAAGAACTAGATTGCCTTTGTTTATTTCACTCACAAAACTAAAATACTCCCATCATATTTATAACCAAAATATAGTTTTTTAAATTAATTCAATAACCAATATATTTGTGCTATAAATGTGGTTACATAAATTAATTATTTGATAAATTTAAAAATGTTGTATTTTACTTATAAACGTGATGAGAGGAAGTATGTTTTTATTTTTCTAAGAACCAAATTGGGTTCCACATATTTTTTTCAATGAATAAATCTTCACTTTTTTTTCCTAAAGAAATAAAATAGTTAGGTAACTTGTTAAATGAATTGAAATAGAATAAATAAGGTGTTAGTGAAATAAATACTTGCTATCTAATAGATCTTTTAAAATTTTCAATAATATAATAGAAACAAATATTTCAAATAATTTTTTTTGGTGAAATCGCGTAAGTACAATTCAATTGGTAGTTGTAAGGATGTTGATATGTCGAGGTTTAAGTTCAATCAAATTCGAGATTTTCAGCTTCTCCAAGCTTAAGATTTGTAAGTTTAATAATTAGATTACTTGAGCAAAAATAACTCGATATTCAAACAAATGCGGTATACCTATACGTTCAACCAAAAATAACTTATTCAAGACCTATCAAACACTAAATATGCATATCTCTCTGTCAAATACTAAATATGCATATCTGTATTTTGAGACTCCATTCTACAACCTTATTGTCATGGGGTATACCAGTATTAATTAATAAAGACTAGAATTCAGGAAAAGCAAATCATGTTAGTGACTGAGTGTGGGCACTGCAAAATACAACAAGAAAGTAACAATTTAATTCACGCACCCTATGAAAAAAGAACAGTAGTTTATGGCTGTATTAAATTTAATGCAGTTTTGGACTGTTTCATAACTCATCATTCCATTTGTGCAGGAATTTCCAGCATTCCCTATCTTTACCTTCTGCCCATTCCATCATTATCATGCTGACACATACACAGAAGGAAGATAAGATAAGGAGTGAGAGTGAGAGTGAGAGCGAGATAGAGAAATAACATAGAGAGGTTTCTTCTCTTCTCTCCATAATTCCTTTTGCCTTTGCCCTTATTGAAAGGTATACCC
>Ga0228711_1011103_pt1 | contig 11588 bp, 6 predicted proteins | sample MedpolnodulmetaG_2_FD_177996 | JGI IMG/M metagenome (GOLD analysis project Ga0228711, IMG submission 177996) | Root nodule microbial communities from Medicago polymorpha collected in Santa Monica, California, United States - brown nodules | ecosystem: Host-associated > Plants > Roots > Nodule...
ATGTGATACAAGCCTAGCCATCTACTTTCTCAATCAATCAGGTTTTACAAATATACAAAATCGTATTATACACTAAAACGGAACATAAATATTGGTAACTAAAATGAGACTGCACAAGTGTGTTGAATGGTGAGGAGGATGAGTCATTCCTCCAAAAAAAATCAGCATCAAGGTTGAGCCTTTTCCTAAAACATAAATTGATTGTCGACGAACAGAGGACACCGAATATTGAACCCATGGACAAGACTGAAGACATCAAGCAACTTTCAAAAGGCTTCAAGTTGCTAAAATGAGAAGGTGAGCAAAGTCTATTATCCCAGGTCAATCATCAATTTCTTGAACCCATGCTAAACCTGCCAATGATGTCAATAGGTTAGCTTCTTGACCATGTTTGACAAAAAATGAACGAGGTCAAAATTCTGAGAGAAAATCTTTCTATTAATTATATCAAATTTCTATCTATTTTGAAAGCAAATTATCAATGAATATATTTATTCACAAATAGAAATGTGTTTGAGAGAGAACCTTGAAGCACAGTTTCAACAGCTGCATTAGGAACAAGAAGTCCAACAATTCGTTTGTTATCCACAGTAGTTTCTATGCGTACAACACGTAGCCTCCTATGGCTTAGGCGAGCCTGTACATATTTGATTTGCAGTTTAGTTTTTTTTCAAAGAGGTATATTTAAATAATTTCTGAAGCCACTGCTAACAAAAGTATATCAAATAATCACTTGCTGGTGATGTCATGTAGTATAATTGTCTAACGACTAAATAATGAACAAGAGCGGCTTTACAAAGAAAACCTTTTCAAGCAGATATAATCTCATTAAGTTGAAAGTTCTTCTATAATGCAAACTCGGTTGTGTCAACAGTTACTATAATAAATTTCTACAATTTATATCAGAATCCAAGCTATCTACTACAATTTTCATGCTGCAAACCATATCGTTTAAAAACTCAAACAAGAAGATTAAATAGTAGAACAAAGTAACAAAAGAATGGAAGAGTTGATATTATAACATCATAGATGCAATACTTTTGCATTAGAATGTTTTAGTATTTGTCATCATATATGGTGAAGAAATACCTGCTTAGCAAGGGCCTTTTCTATGGTTCCCCAAACAGGAAGAATGAGGCCACCCAAGACATTCACTTCCTGTAGTCTTCTACCCACTGTACAGAAGTTGCCAATCTTACAATTGGGACCATGCATGCACTGTCAAAAAAGGTAAAGAGAAGTCGATTTCAGACAATGTAGAGTAAGCAGGGATTGCGATTGTTTCATCTAACTTGTAATGCATCTTTTAGATACTACCATTCATGCATCATACATAACCATATACTGATCAATGATGTTAAAGATGGTATGGATAATACATCAAGGGAATAAGCACAGCATATATATGTCTAAGTGTATTGCTAAGTTAGTAAAAATGACAACTGTCTAAGAAATTCACAACAAAGAGAGCATTAGCATATCAGAACCCCGACTCAGTTCAGTATGTATGGCAAATGTTCCAGGATTCACAACAGATAACAAATGTACAATGACATGTCAGTTGATCTTAGAACAACACTAGAAAGAACAGAGCATGTATGACTGAGCAATATTTGCTTAGTCTACTTTCTTAAAGGATTTATTTATGAATCTCTGTAGTCAATAGTGGTGGTGGAAGTACTTTGTGTGGCAGGGAAATTGCGGAGAAAACGAGCAGAACAGACAAGACAAGCAGAAAAGCCAAAGATGCCCTTTATTTTATTTTTAGCATTTTTTACTTCTGTGACCTCTCTTCTCTTTCATGACCTCTCCTCTACTCTGCAAGAATGCGACCTCAAATCTTATTCTCTTGTTTTTCTCTCCCCTAAACTTAGGCATAGCGTCCTTAGCTCTACCCGCTAAAACACTATAATGTTTTGGTGGTCGTCTGCTATGTTATCCATCGTTGACTACATAGTTATGAATAAAGAAAATGATAGTAAGAGCGGAGGAATGGTATTTTTTAAAATTTGATATAATCACCGTCTATAAGCCTATAACAAATAAATAAAACTATTCCTTATCTTGTTCTAAGAAACCGGTACCCTGATTAAAATGCAACAAGCAAAACTTGACCTAGCCTCAAGATTTCAATAATATTTGGTTTCATTGCAAATTTACACACAAGAAAAATACATTCTAAAGAAATATACCTGTTTAGATGAAGCTTCATATTCCTCTTTCCAACCAGTTTGAGCCTTTTCTAAGGATGAAACTTTTCTGTACTTACTTTTTAATTCAGATAGAGGCATCTCCCTAAATGATTGAGAGGAAACCATGATTAAAATACAATAAAACTGAAATACCCAACAAAACCTAATTGCTAGAATACATACCGGTTTGATTCCCCAACGGGAGGCCGAACAATCTTATACATACCCGAAGCAGAGCTAGAACACAGAACAAAAACAAGGAAATGCAAATCAATAAGATCGTGTGTAGAACAGAATGAAGAACAAAAGTAAGGACATAAAACAAATTAATTAGAAGAGCGTGTCTGTCAGTGTCGCATGGGGCTACTCCATGTCTTGATCTGTATACTGTCATGTCTATTATTATAACGAATTAAAACATTGGAAGCATGTAATATATTCTCCTAAAATTCTCTGCTCTTAAGCAAGTCAAATATTATGATGATATAAAAAAGTATATTGAGAAGCATGTATATCCTGAAGTGGGCATCAGACATTGAGTAAAAACTAGTGCAGAAATCAAGCTTGTTAAATAAAACTCCTAATTTAGTAACAAGAAAAAGGAAAACTAAGAAAGAAATAAAGCAAGCTAAAGGAAATTATGAGGCCAGCTATCTCTAATTTTAGGTGTATCCAAGCACATGTGAACGTCAATATATGCTCAAGTTTTTAATTTGGCAACTTAACAGCAGAGAGAAATGCTTGATAATTAGTTCATATTCAATATTCAATGATATTGAATCTGAACTAAGGAAACAGGTATTAGGTAAGGTTGCTTCCAATAACAGGAACACGTAATGAAAACCAAGAATGATACCTTTCAAATGCTAAAATGAAATGACGCTTTCCCAACCACTCCCTCTTGGACTCGTAGAAGCCATCATTGGCTGAGCCAAGCCCATCCTTTTGTTTTTCATTCAGCATGTTACTTGCTGACTGACATAAAAATAATAAGAAAGTCAGTATTTTACGTTTGTTTGAGTAATGCAAACACCAATAATTGGGTCAAACAGAAAAGAACAAGCACCTCCCATGTGATCCCACGATCCAAGATGAATGTAAACAAAACGGTAGAAGCCGCAGTCAATTGATCAACATGAACTGTCTGCATGTAAATGAAAATTTTACTACTCCATATCAACAATACAACATAGTTAACTAAAAGAACAACGACTAGATTTTTTTTTTATTCTCTGATGATTTAAAAGGAAGGAATACAGCTCATAATATAGGAGCAGAATTGGTTCTAAACAAGGTGGAGAAAATAATTCTAATATATATTTCAAGGTTGTGAAAAGAGTACATACACTAATTCATTTAATAGATTAGTATAAACTGAACGAGCCTGATAAATGGGCCGAGTACAATTATTATAATTATAAGTAATTACAAATATACATTACAAGAGAAGGAAACAATTCTGCAGACATAAAAAGAAAAGATCCTAAGATCTGTTCAAATAAAAAAAAATGATATTTGGAGCAGCTTAGACACAATACAATAATAATTAACACTGAGGAAGGAATAAGGAAAGAAGTTAATAACATAAATATAAGAGCAGACACAAGTCTAGCAAACAAACCTTTGGAGTCCCCTGTAGTTCAATGACATTAGCCTTCAAGTCAACAATGCCCGTGTCGAGGTTACCTTCAATGCGAGCATTCCGAACAAGAAGATCCAAGATACTCACAAATAACTCAAATAGCCTGTTGATACAGTAGTATTTAGCATATTGAATTCAGTATTTTATATTGGAAGCATCAAGTCATTAATATACAAAGGACACACCCATTCTGAATATCAGGAGGTAGTCCCAAAAGCCGGTTAAGGAATCGTCCAACTTCGTGCATATCTGAATCAATAATTCGACCAGATAACCTTCCAGAATCTTTACCATTTCCTACAAAATAGGAATCACATGTTTAGTCAAAAGAAGGCTAGGTGGTGCAATCTGTGGTATCACAACAACACTTCAACAATGAACAAAACCACTCCATTGAACGTTTAGATGAAGGTAGTAATGACTTACCGAGAACCGAGTCCCTAACTATCCCAACAGATACAAGAGCAGCTTTTGCCTGAATAATGAAATCTTGAACAGTATCTGGTCTGTCAGATGAACATCCCGGAGGTACGACAGGTAGAGAATCCTAGAAAACGATTTGACATTAGATGGATTTGAGCACCATTTGGACAACTCTGGTGAGAACACTTGGTTACTGTATCAAATGAGAACAGTTAATCGTAACCGGTATGTTTAAATTATTGGCTCAGGTTACATTTTAGGTAAAAATATCACAGTAACTTCATTGCTTCCCCACCCTTTCTCCTCACTCATGGTTCTCCGCAAAGCAGATATGAAGCGGCAGCTCAAAAACCACTTTGCGTAACAAAAGAAGTCATGAATGACATACCGATGCATATCAAAGCACAACCCAGTGATAGTGGCTGTACCGGTGGCCATTAAATGGTCGGTTTTATGTTATACAGGATCTTTATTAGTGAATATATACTACATATAACAGACAGTAGTTAATTAGCATTCAAATTCAACATAAAACCCTGCATGATTAAAGAACACTTGGAATTTTACTTAACTGCATTTTAGGTCATTACCATGCCTCTGGTGTTGACTAGTTGGTGTCATTCTAAAAGAACCCTCAAACAAATAAATTAAAAAATAAATAAATAATCAGTATGCTAATCACACCAAAGCATTGGGTCTGCTCCAGATTACTAGATTATACCAGTTTGTTGTTATTGTTGTTGTTGTATTTGGGTGAAGTCGCGATTGTGGATGAAAAAAGGAAGAAGGTTCAGTCACATGATAGCCATTAATCTAAATCTATCGGTTAAGATTAATTGTTCTCATCTCTACAAATAACCAAGTGTGTGTGCGTGTGTGTGCGTGTTTGCTTCCCAATTTCAAAGAATAATATGAACCTGCTCCATTATTCCTTTGTACATAATCATCAGTGCCCTCTTTCCATAAGCACTGTCGTAATTATAAGCACTTAATGAAGGCCCAGCCCTGTAAGCCATGAAGGAAGTCAGGAACATCAACAAAGATTTCAAAATTCATTGATGTCAACTCATTGAAAATACAAAACCGATAAATCCAACATGCCTGCGGTCCCCCTGAGTCAAAGCACCAAGAGATTCTAATCTCTTCGCAACAATTGATGCAAATCGTCGTTCTCCACCAAGATTAGTAAAGAGTATCCTGATGCATTTATGAGAATAGTGATCAGGTAAAACTAGTGTAGCCTGGCAAGACAATATCAACAAAATCTATCGCTATCGAGTCTAAGGGGCTTACATCAACTTCTATAGGATTTCATGACAGTGAACAACATACAACAGCAATATAGCATTTTGACAAAGCATGATAACAACTTTTATGTCTTTAAGTTGAAACAATTAAAATTATCTGGTTACTGTAGGACAGTAGGACAGAGAAAAAGATGGATATGAGACTCTTACTTATTCTATTAGATCAATGTCAATGAAACGTGGTAGTATTGGAGTTTTGGACACACCTTTGACACTGATACTTCTTCAACACGTGTCGAACACTACTCACAAACTCAATAGGTATCCACTTAATAAATTAATTTTTTATTGCCAAAGACAGGGACCAAACAAGTTTGTCCAACAGTTGCTTAAACAATTGTGAAGCTTATATGGATGAAACAGAATACTTTGTCTTCAGGCTTCAGTTCTAAGTAAAATACTTTCTCTAAACATTTTCTCATTCTCCTAATACCAACCAAAATCTTTTCCTTCAGGCTTTGGTTCTATGTTAAAGACTTTGCAGATATGAAACCAGAGAGGCAATAAGTTAACTAATTAACTTGGTGTGACGGAAATAACAATATGAAAAGCAAGCAAAGAGAAAGAGTGCAAGTCATTTTAACTAATAACCTGTATTCTGGTGCCGAAGCTTGATTTGATCTATGAGTTCTTCCAAACTGCTGAATTGCACGGTCAGCACTCCATGGAAGCTCTAGCGTTAAATGAACTCTTCTTTTCTGTTTTAAATCAAGCAGGAGTTCAAAACCACACCAAATCATAAACAAGGGACAGACAAGACAATGATATCCGGGATAAAAAAACTTTCAAGTCAGATTGGCATACCTGATTTGCCGCTCTCCTATCTGCCTGCAAAGAAACACCAGCTGATCCAGCTTCAGAGATAATAGCAACAAACTTTTTACCGTCCATAAAAAGCTGTTTTTCATGCATGTTAACCATTTCCATGGTAACTTCCTTTCTAAACAGATACACAAAAATTAGCATAATGCAGCTGCTATTAAATGCTGTTACTCAGTAAGATTTGGAGACACTACAACTTACGTATTACGAGCCTGATAAGTTACACCCTTTCCAGCAGGGCCCCTCACAAGCATGCCTCTCCTTCCTGTAATTTCTGCAACTTTATCTGGCCCCCCTAGCTGTATATAAATATAAATAAAATTTATAACCAGAAATGTTGGTACTTTTAATTCATACCAAAACACAGCATGCTAATGTCTGTGAATTTAAGAGGAATACCTAAAAAAAAAATCATTAATATAACAACAAAAACAAAGCTAAAAATAATCCTATCATTAATGATTATAGTCATGATCGTTGATATAGTTTCCTCAATTTACTACTTTTCCCTATTTTGAGAGACTCTCTTGTATATATATTTTGTACAGCCACATTGTGTAATGCAAGTCATTCATTCAAAATTATTCAAGCTGGTATCATAGCCTATCCATTCGGGCCATCCGCCAAATTATCCACGCACCAAGCCCAGTAGTGCTAGGCATGAGGGGTGTATTGGAAAAAGAACCAAGTCTAACACTGAAAAGAGATAAGGTCTAAAAAAGAATTTATATAGACCAATACAAAAACTAAGATGAAAAATGAAATCTGAATTGAAGCATTTCTCATAACTCAAAATTATGTAATTTGGAGGTAAAGCTTTAGGGTCCCCAAATGCAGCAAGAGTCAAAATATTGTGGTAAGATGAAGAGCAGATGCATAACATCAAACCATTGCTTAAGCCATTTGTCAACTTATATGGCTCAAGCAGTAGCTCAAAGAGACGAGGGTTGGAGATGCCTCACAGGTGACACCCAAGATAATCAGGTTGCCTTGCATATAGCCTCAAATCCAAAAAATTCACATACAACCTCAACAAACACCGATCATAAAAAAAAATCCTACTTTAGACCATCAATGAGTTATATTGCATCAACCCCACACCAGATAGATGATGAGCACAGGTCCTTTACAAACTTGGCACACAAATATTAAATTGATAATATTGAACAATGTCAGAGAGATTAAAGAAGAAAATCTTCAAAGGCAAAGTTTTCAATCATACAATATGAATGCAGAGAAACTTCCCGATCCCTGATATCATGCATCAATAACAAAAAAGTTAACTATTCTGCCTATACACGTGGATAGATTCAATGAAAATTGTAATTTGCATTCGATGCTTGAACACACATTTTTCCTACAAATGGGATATTAAATATTTCAAACAAAGAGAGATATTAAATATAAATACAAGAGCAAAAACCGGAAGTTTCAAAACTCTGTATAAATCAAACATTTTAGTTATTCCACAACAGCAAAGAGAGATATCAAATATCAATACAAGAGCAAAAACCGGAAGTTTCAAAACTCTATAAACCAAACATTTTAGTTATTCAAAAACAGCAATTGTGATGGAAGAAAAGGTCAGCAAGCATCTTTGATTTACTGTTTTGCATCTATGTAATCGTTTCAAAATAACCTATAAAGATTATAATTAAATTGTATTTTAGCACACTTAAGAAAATGATCTTCAAAGCACGGGGCTAAATCAAACATGTGATCACTACCTGGTCAGTAATGTCATCCAAAGGATTATTTGGAAGATCCAACGAACGAATGATCTCTAATATTTTTGTCCTACGTTCCAAGGCTGCATCATACCTGTCATAATTTAATAAAACAATCAGCATTTTTTCTGTTTTATTTTCCCCCCTAATTTACGTTCATAGAGATAATGTATCTTGCGGCTTCTTTTCTAACCAGTTATTCTGCACAAAACCATCAAAGTCAGACCCCAATAACTTGAGAAAGGTTTAAATTGTATACCTCTTCTGCATTTCTGCTATGTAGGCCTGCCTTGCTTGAAGGTATTCATCTGTTTTTTCCTTACACAAATGGCATGACCACTCTTCAGGAACTATATCACCAATTGGTGGCATCAAGCATGCGGAATGGACTAATTTACCACAGCAGGAACACTGTAGCATTTTTTTCCTTTCCTGCAATGGAAACCATGTGACTACTACATCCCTAGAATAACATCAAAACAATTCAAGAGATTCAAAAAAAAAAAAGGCAAAGAAAAAACAACCTCCTCAGTAGTGCAAATTTCACATATTTGAAACTCCTCATCAGAGTCATTAGATTCAATCCCTGAATCAGCTGCATCAAACCAGAGGATTCTTGATAAAATTCAAACATATTTTAATAAAATTCACACATTTATTTTTCAGAGGTTTGGTGAGAAGGAAATAAAATATTGTTGCAAAGTGTTGTTTAACGGATTTTTTGGTTGGCGCTGGGAAAGGACAGACAGCATCTTCAAGAATTTCTACTCGCCTCTGATTTGTCATGGTGCTACTGTAGCTTCCCTTTAGACGGTCTTCCTATTTTAACTGATTCACTATCCTCAATTTTTGTAGTTTTCTCTTCTTTATATATTTTTCTTGAAAAAGAACAATAAACTTGTCATCACTTTTTTTCGTAGAATAAACAATTCTTTGCAGCATGGTAATTAATTTGCATTCTTTACTATCTGTTGTAAATAGTTTATTTTAATTATTATTAGTGAATATTTGTATTGGGCCTATTAGTTTATTAGTCTTGCCCATCAAGTTACATTAGCCTATATAAACACATTAATGGTTGTAAATTATTCAGAACTTTGAAATATATTCAGTTTTCACACTATCCATCAACATTCAGCAAGTCAAGACCAATAAATGCTAATACATTATGAATAGATTGTCAACTGAAGCATGCACTTTTGCACACGATATAGTCCTCAAGGTTATCAAACTCATAAATCCTGCCTAGGGTTATAAACTGCAAACTGTAGCAGTGCAATAGTACTGCTACAGTACATGGAGTCTAGAAAAATGAATGATCATAACAGGAAATGAAAGATCCTACCTCTAATGTAATACTTGTATACATTTAATTAATTGGGCAATAATATTATTAAATTGTTAATTAATTGGTCAGTAATATTATTGAATTGTGGTTAGGGGGACCCAGACGCCAGACACGCTCTCAAAACCTACACGCTCTCTTCTCTCACCTCCTTTAAGCAACCACCGCCTTCAACCTCACCGCCCCCAAAATCCTAACCATTTAAACAAGATGTAGCCTTTGCAGTGGTGATGGGAAGCTTGGATTTCATGTCGGACTCACCACCATACCCCAATCGGGGTTGTTAGCCACCGCCGCTGTGTTGGTTGGTTTGGTTGTTCTTTTCCTTCTTATTTCGCCTCAAATCGTCGTTGTACGATCCCGGACCAGATCTCCATCCTCCTTTATTCTGGGTTTTCTCGCAGAATCATATTGGATGGGAGATAGTGCTTCTGGTTTCTTACAACGGTGGATATCGGGTTCTCAAACGTGTTTCACGTGTGTTCTCTTTTTAGATTTGTTGCTGTTGTGGTTGTGTCATTTGGTTTGCTGAATGGCTTCACCGCGATTTACATATCCGGAGGGTGGAGTGTTGCTGCTGGTGGACGTGTATTTGCAACAGACTAATGTGGCTAGAAATGGCCTTGTAACTTGCGGTTTGTTTTTGCAGCAAGCTGTTGATTTGTGATTCTGTCACCGTGTTGGCGGTCAGATTCATTTGTTGTGCCTCAAGAGAAGAAGTTTGAGCACTCGAGCTTGTCTTTGTCTTTGGTTTGATTATATGCCTAACGACCGACTTGTGCATAGGTTGTGCTTGTATGTTTGCTTGATGTGGGCCAGAAATGGCTGATTAATTTGCCGTTGATATCGTAGTAAACAGGTGGTGCGCGTGGATTCGTTATTTACCGTGTTGGCGGTCGAATCCACTCCCCACTTTCAAGCATCTGTCCGTGGTTCTCTATCCCAGTCATCCTGTTGATTGACATGGGATTGTATGGACTAGAAAGAGTCTTAATGCTTGTTGTCGTTGTTGCAAGGAGTTGATGGTACGTGATCCGATTTCATGTTGACGATCGATTTATTCGCCAAACTTTATAATTGTTTAGGGTTGGATCCACTTTGTGGATCTTTTTTTTATGTTTTGCCCGTTAGGGTTGTTGACTGGGTCAGGTTTTATGTCCCCTAGTTTTTATGTAATGTTTCTCTTTTTCTTAATAATATATATGAGCAATTGGCAACAAATTAGAGTAGGGTACCAACTTAGTTGGGAACTATTCTTTTTGATGTCATTCTACTCTTGACTTATTAAAAAAAAATTAATTAATTAATTAAATATGGAAGAATACTTTTGTATTAATTAACTAATACAAATAGCGTAATAACCTTGTTTCCTACTAATAAAAATATGGCAGAATACCTATACGTTCACATTACCAGTTACTGCTGGTGAATTCATGGGCCAAATCTATCAACAAAGGAATGGAAACTATGAGTTTGGCTTTGAAATGATGTTCGGGCACACAGTTTTGGTCAGACAATGGGATCCAGGGAAATTAAATATTTCAACGGTAATAATTGCTTACGAATGTTGTTGGAGAAAGTACCCCAGTTTCTACAGTCAGCTTGATTTCGTATATGATAGATGGAAGTTTTGAGGAAATCAAACTAATGTTAGATGCCACAAGTTCGATGCTATTACAGGACCATGGCAAGTCAACAAATTGATGTCATTTTCTGAATTCATGGGCCAAATCTATCAACAAAGGAACTACACTGCTATTGGCAAATAGAAAATGACATTTGGTTCAACTGTTGTCCCTCACCAACCTCCTAAACAAGTTCATTCCTAGTTGGTTCTCTAACAAACCAATGTCTCTCCTAGCTTCAAGAAGGGCAATAGAAATCGGGGGGGTTGGGGGGGTAATGTCTCATGTCCCCCATACCATATGCAGTTAAAGCACAATAGGAAAAAGGTTATGCATACAAAAGACTCATCAACTTTACTTCTGGGAGACTCACTTTCAGATTCTTCGTCGCTTTCTGCATCACTAGGAGGCTGCAACTTGGCTGATTTTCTGACCCTTCCTTTTAATGAAACATCAGGAGTTGCGGAGTGCCGCTTCCTTTGGAGCTCCTTAACACCATCCTCTT
>Ga0228711_1011104_pt1 | contig 11587 bp, 8 predicted proteins | sample MedpolnodulmetaG_2_FD_177996 | JGI IMG/M metagenome (GOLD analysis project Ga0228711, IMG submission 177996) | Root nodule microbial communities from Medicago polymorpha collected in Santa Monica, California, United States - brown nodules | ecosystem: Host-associated > Plants > Roots > Nodule...
TAAGTGTCTAGAAAAACAGAGTCTGTTCTGTTTCGTGCTTTATTGTGAATACCTCTGATTGTATATCAAGTATTCAAACTGTATTCAATTCTTTGTAATTGTTTAGAAGTCTCTTTCAGTTGTGATTAAGCAAAGGAAGTCTCTTGGAGTTGTCCTTGAGCATAGAAGTCTCTTTCAGTTGTGATTGAGCATAGAAGTCTCTTGGAGGTGTCCTTGAGCAAAGATAAGTCTCTTTCTTGTGTGATTGAGCAACTTGTAATTTGAGATTACATTTTAGTGGAACTCTCCTTGGAAGTGCAAGGAGGACAGGACTACTTCTGGTTTGTGGAAGGAACCTGTATAATTGTTTGTGTTCTTTCTTCTTCTGTTCTTTACATTATCCGCTGCACATAGACTCTGATCTCACTCAGACTCTGAACTACTTCAGACTCTGAACCTGAGGACAGTTATCTAGAACGTAAAAGAAAAATTTTCCAAAAACACAATTCAACCCCCCCTTCTTGTGGTTTTTCTCACCTTCACACTTTAACAACAACAAAATAATAAATAACAAAAAAATATGACTACATAATTAAAATATGATTTGAAATATCTTAAATCAACATATAGAATATTACAGATCATGTTATTTAGCCATATAAAAAAACATTTAAATATAAAAAAAAAACAAGTGCATGTTACGATAAATATCAAAGACTTATGATTAATTAACTAACTTTAGTATTACATCAAATTATTGGTATAATATATATAATGTGCGGGCATGGGGTGGGCTGGGCACTAATGTTCTTGTACCCGCATCCATACCCGTACAAATTTGCAGGTAATTACCCGAGCCCAAACTCATACCCAACAATGCGGGTATTTACCCACCCAATAAGAGTATTTTTTGCGGGTTCCCGCTAGGCTTGACTTTAATTGTCATCCCTGTTGACATCAAAATTATAGGGAGTGATCTAGGAAGAAAATTGGTGTAATTTTTCATATATTGCTTGTGATTAATAAATGTAAAGATATTTTTGTGTGATGGTACTAAACAACGTGAGGGATTGTTCACTTCGGACAATGGCAGGCTATCGTTTGTGGTGAAATTGCTCAGAGGGTTGTTAGTCGACATGAAGGTTTTATTGAAGGGTTGACATTGAAGAGAGCTTCCAAGGTTGTTGAGTTAATGCATCTTCTTTCACAGTTAAGAGATTTTTAGAGTGAACTTTTTCTACTTCGATCATGCATGGGTATCGCCAAACTTTTCTTTAGCCTAAGAACGTGGCAACCAATTTACATTAAGTAGGCATCTATAATGTTTGATAAAGAGCTGCGAGGGGTGGTTGAAGACATTGTGGTTGGTGGAGGTCCTTTCTTTGGCGACCTTCAATAAAGGTTAACTTCTTTGCCTATTAGGTTCGGTAGGCTGAGTTTGCACCCGACGATAGAGGTTTCCTTATACGTTTTGTGGCTTCCAAGGCCCAATCTTGGGCACTACAAGATCATATTTTCAGAGATAGTGGATAAGTGATATGAACTCTAATTTTGGCCATGTCATGGATGTTCCATGTGATACGATTCCAGCTTTTGACAGTAGCAGTTTTACTAGCAAGGATATTGTCCCTCCTAAAGCAAAACATGTTTTGGCGAGTGCCCTTTTTAGTAAAAGTGTTCAAGATATGGAAGTGAAGTTTGACATGACCACAAGATAGAAAATAATTTTTGGGTGTTTGCAAGCAACACATGCTCATGATTTTCTTCTAGCCATCCCTAATGATGGGTTAAATCAGCATATCTCATCAATAGAGTACCACACTATCCTCCGATATCGCCTCATTTTTCCATTATTTCCTATTGATGAGGTGTGCCATGTTTTCCTTAAGGCGTACATTGATACCTTTAGAGAGCATGCATTTCATTGTAAGGAGCTTCGTGGCTTCAAGTACATGCATGACTTTGTTAGAGATGTCCTTTTTAATGTATTCAGGTGGGCAGAAGTATCTATGAAGAAGGAGGCACCTGTGAGCTTCTTGTCTGACCCACTTGATGGAACTTCCACACTTAGGCCAACATATGTTATGGTGTATGTGGGTAGGAGGAAAACATGCATGTGTTAATTTGAATGAGGTTTCACCACTTGTGGGATTGGGATCCGTGGCTTTTATGGAGGAACATGCAACCCTCAAAGCTGCTTCAAGCAAAGTGCCCAAACACGAGGGAGTGTGTTTTGACAATCAACACGTTTTTATACCATTTTTGTTTTGACACTTTTGGCTTCTTAGCACCAGATATTGTTGCCATTTTACATAAAATTCAAAGGGTCATGCATAACAATATTATGTCTCCTAGGTCAATGAATGTTGTGTTTACGAGGATTAGTTTTGTCATCCAAAAAGGCTTAGCGACAACATTTTGCTCGTTTGGATCAAAACTATTCAAATCACATATTTGGTTTAAATAACTTTTTCTATAAAAGTAATTAAATATAAATCATTTTACACTCAACTTATTACTAAGGTGCATTTTATTTTAGTTTTAAAAAAAAAAAGATTTTGAGTTAAAAAATTCTAGAGATTTAAATTTTTTTGAAGATATTTATGTTTGTTTACTATCCATAAATCATTTAAAAAATAATTTTTAAGTTGTTCATGCCTTACCTCTTTTTTTTTGAAAAATAAAATAGATTTTAGAAAAAAAACTAATCCTAATAAGTAGCATTTTATTTGAGTCAAAAATAATTTTATTTTTTGAAGGAAAGCTATTTTATAAAAATCCTAAAAATAATAAAAAAAAAGTTAAAAACAAACGCCCCCTTAATGATAAAATCAACTGATTTAAATTAAAAAAAAATCAATTTTGTCTCCCCACAACCTAATACACAATAATTCTCTCGAGAAAAACCCTAACCCACAATAAAAGTGTTAGGTTTCACCTTGGAAATATTCAACTTTTTTTAAGGGAAATATGTTTTTTCTCACAAAACTTGATTATGCTAGAAGTAATAAAAAGTAGTTTTTCCTCTTTGATTGAAAAAAATCGCACTAGACGATCAAGGTTGGCTCGGTTTAGGGTTGAAGCTATTTGTAAGGGTAGCTTTGGCTACTCCAAAATATATATTTTTTTCCTTTAACTAAATTAGTATATTTTGTAATTAGTGACCCCAATAATATATATTTAGTTACCTAAAAAGAGTTTATCATAGGAAAAGCAAAGTATATCCACTCGTTTAATAGAGAGCTTAGTTAATAATAAAAATTGTCAAAACACAATTAAATTATATTTTATTTCATTTATTTAGATTTGGCCTCTCGTCGAAATATAGCTAGCCTCGCCGCTACTCAGTTATAATTAAAGGAGTTTACTCGTCTACAATGGGTTCGTAACTTCCACGGTTAATATGGAGACAAATTTGAGAGATAATTTATGCAGATTTGACATACAATTTTTGACATTGTATTTTGATATCATTAAATAGATATGGGAAAGGCTTTCTCCCTAAGTGGAATATGGAGTGCACTGCTTCTGACAAAGTATATAGAGTCGTGTCTACTGTTCGTTCAACCATTACCTCTGATCTATTATGATATTTCTTTTCTCCCTTGCTTCCTTGTCTCGTATATCCTTCTATGCCTTTGGCCAGTCTTGGAGTTCTATCTCGTCCTTCCTTTAGCTTGCCCTGAAGCCTTGTTACAACAATACACTTAAAATACCCGATTAATGCAGGAAAATACTAAATCAAACGAGCTCTTTATGCCATACAATTGTAACTGTTATGCTTGTTGGGTGGTCCTACTCTTTCTTTGAGAAGTATGGGTCCATTTTTGTTGTTTCAAAGTGTTATGATCATGGTTGGTTATTAGGGAGAGCAAAAAGATCTATAACACAAATTTTGAAGGCTCAAATTTTAAGTTTTTGGTGTTTCATTTGATAAAAATATAATATTTTAAAATAATTCTTAAAGTTCAACAACACTTTCTTTTTACTAAAAACACAATTTTAAGATTACAACTAAACGTGTGAAATGTTTATGATGATATTGGTATATGAACATTAGATTTGCAAACATTCCAATTTCCTTAAATAAAAACAAACACTTCAATTATTCACCGTAAAAAGGTAAATTCAAACCGCTAAGTTATTTACACAAAAAAAATAGACCGAATAATATAAATGATTTTTTTCCCAGTAATAATATATATAAATGTTTGACAAAATTTGTGTTTGAAAAACATTGCTCATGGGCTAATGTCAATAAAACTAAAAATAAAAAAATGGCTTAATTGCAACCCTTACGTATCATAATCTTGCGATTTTGGCATCGTATAAAAAACAATAACAAATAAGCCCCCTAAATTTAACCCCCTTTGCACCTTTGGCCTCTTAGACCAATTTTGACTAAGTCAATGCATGTGTGGCACCCACATCACTTAAAGTAAGGTGCCACGTGTGACTTTCTAATTTCTTAGGGGACAAAAATCGCAAGATCATGATACTTAGAGGTCAAAAATGCAATTACGCTTAAAATAATTATAAAAAACTATGGGCACAGAGGGTAAATGTGGGATTTCACATCCTGTGCAAAATAGGAACGAAAATCTCCCTGGAGTGACCCACCGTACGACGACCCACGAGTTCCTCTCCACGAACAACACACATTAACCCAACAAACCCTAATTTTTGATCTATCCCCAATTCTTTGACCCCTTCTCATCAATTCAATCTTAATAAACTCAAGATCAAATTTTTCACAAAATTTCCCAATTAAAATCTCCAATTCACCTTCTTCCTTAGCTCAATTTCCGTTTTTCTTGCCAATTTTGACCCCTCCTACTGTATATTCACTGCTTCTCCCCAGATCAAGCTCTGAAGGATCCCCAATTTCTCTCTGAGTGGTAATTTTTCAAAATTCTTAGCTTTATTAGCTTTCAATTGAATTCAACTATTCAAATTTTCATATTTGCTAGCTGATTTAGATGTATGAGTTTCAATTTCACTCTTTATCTTGATTTTCTAGCTTTGGCTATTGTTGCTTTGTCAATTTTCTGGCTTTGGTAATTGTTGCTATGATAATTGAATTTGTTATGCTGGGTTTGGAGCTAACAGAGCAACATCAAAATTGGGCTTTTGGATGATTTTGCATTGATTAGGAGGGAAATTAGGGGGTGGGTTGTTAATGGAATGGTTCATCGCGGTCGATAGATACAATAACTTATACATGCAATATAAAGATTGTAACTTTGTAGATTAATTCAACATTGAAACATGTGTTAGTGCTTGAACTGTTTAGTCTGACATAGTTAACTTTACAGTTGGGGAATTCGGTTGTGAGTTTTTGATTTCGAATGAGAATGAGTATGGTGTCTCTTATACTGTCTTGTAACGTAAGTTATGTGTATGTTGCAGAATGGTTAAGTATACACTTTTGTGATTCACTAATATTTAAAAGTATGGGCAATAATGAGATGGATAAAACAGCAAAAGAGAAGGAGTTGAAGACACCTCCACCAACATCACAGGTCTAATTGAGTTTCTTTTGCTTTATCTATATTGATGGTTAATGGTACATTTTGTGTGACAAAGGAAACATTTATTGTTTTTCCAGGAGCAGCCTTCGACCACCACAAGCACCGTACCAGTTAATACTGACTGGGCCAGCTTTCAGGTTATTAATGAAGTTTTTTTTGGCACTCTATTTTCTATTATTTTCGGTATTAGAAGATTTTAATTCACCATTCTCCATCGTTGTATAGGCATATTCTCCTATGCCTCCACATGGATTCATGGCGTCAAGTCCCCAAGCTCACCCTTATATGTGGGGTGTCCAGGTAATGACATATATTTTAAATGCCCGATTAGGCACACACTATGGTGTTGAATATTGCAAGTTAACCTTGTATTATTGCTCATTAATGGCCAAATACTCTAATATCTAGCTAGACCATAATACTCCTTACTTGAGTTGCAGTCCAATGCCTAATGTTAAAAATAGTTTAGATATTAATATTTTTTTCCTTTTCAAACTATTATCATTGTTGAAATTATAAGGTTTTAGATAGGGTAGAAGGAAAAAAGAGAACAAGCCAAAGACTAGTATGAAATTGTTATTAATCTGTTATTATGAAAAGTATAGACACTAGCCTATACTTTTTCTGATGTAGACTACTAATCCTAAATTAAATAAGGAAACAAATCATGAAATATGAAAAATATCTGCTGTAGACTACTTTTTCTGCTGTACTAGTGCTATAAATATTAAGTTTTTTTTATACAAGTATTATACTACCTCCGTCACAAATTATAAATCACTTTGACCATTTCACACAAATTAAAAAACATAGTTAATTTTGTATGGAGAAAGAGAAAATTAAGAAACATAGTTAATTTTGTATGGAGAAAGAGAAATTATGAGTTGCTTTATAAAATTATCCTTCATTAATTACGTGGGAAAGCTAAATTAAAAGAATTAGAAGAAGAGGGAGTCATTAATAGTGAAGGGTGTGATAGGACAAGAAGCATTAACGCTTCATTGGTATTGTAAATTGACTTAAAAAACATTCTATAGAGAAATGATTTATTTTCTATATTCTAAGACTCTCCTTTGCACAAAATCATACAAAGCGTTGAGTTTGTTACAAAAAGAAAATTTCAACAAAGAAAATATCATAAATATAAAGTGGACTACATAAAACATAGTGGCAAAGTAACTTAGAGATGCCAGAAAGAACTATCACAGAGATAAGCATTGTTGGAAAGCTAAGTTAGTAAAATGGATGGAATGATTCTTAGGATTAAGAGCTGGATAGAAATGTTGTCGGACTCCAACCAAGGATGAAGAGATTTTGCTGGTATGACCATTAGCAAAAATTTCCATGCATGCTATTATACATATCAATTAAAATTTCCCGGTGTATGAAGAGGACTTTATGCGCTCTCATGTGCTAGGTGAATGAGAGATTTTTATGTTGTAAATAATGATGACCCTAATTAGTAATTCCTTAGAGCTTAAGGAATATAATATTTTGTTTAAGTTATTTTGTATTAAGAAACATCTATGTCTCAATGAAGGGTAAGCTTGACAGTCCCAATAATGAATGGAAATAACCTCTTCTTACCACTACAAAATGAACAATTCAGATTTTGGTCCTCAACTATTTATTAGTCTTCTTTGCTTGTCATTGTTTGTTCTTTATATTGTTATCCACTGTATCTGCAGTTTGTTTATACATTGCCAGCAGTACAAAATATCTTGTTTGAACACTTCCCCGTGTATTATTTCATTCATTAATGAAATTAATATTTGCAGCACATGATGCCACCTTATGGTACTCCACCACATCCCTATGTTGCAATGTATCCACATGGTGGCATATATGCTCATCCATCCATGCCTCCGGTAATCATTGTCAATTATGATTTCATGGAGTTATCATATTGTTATTAAATCACCAATTCACCAACCACTTTCTGCTAATTGCGGGAAATTTACACAGGGATCTTATCCATATCCTTATGCCATGCCTACTCCAAACGGTATTGCTGAGGCCTCCGTGAGTTTTTCCCCCTTCTGCATTTTTGTGTTCCTTCTTTCTCCTTCTTTGTCCTGTCCTTTTCCTATTCTGTGAAGGGCTTGTCCTTATATAAGTAGGGAAAAAGTAACACAAGTTTATATGCAGGGAAACACTCCTGCCAGCATGGAAACTGATGGTAAACCTCCTGAAGTGAAGGAAAAATTGCCAATCAAAAGGTCAAAAGGAAGTTTAGGTAGTTTGAACATGATTACAGGGAAAAATAATGAACATGGTAAAACAGCGGGGACATCTGCTAATGGAATTCACTCAAAGAGGTAAATTTTGGTGTGTTGATTTTTCCTTGTGTGACGTAGTGCATCCATTCTTTTTCATCAAACAGTACTCTGCTTGATCTTGCTCAAACTTATTTGAAGGACTATGTTACGTACCTATTAAAACTTTTTCTGGTGTGACATGTCCAAGAAAAAGTTCTTGGTGCTTTGGAGGAGTGAATTTGAACCATGATTCAATATGTCGTGTCTTAATAATGATTACATTGGCATCCATATCCCTACAGAACGACAAGTTCCCGCAGCTGATATTTCCTCTCATGTGTCATCTTTTTAACATTTTTATCTGATTTGCTGCAATTTTTTAATACATCATGGGAGCTTATTTTAATAATATAATAATAACTAGATTAAAAAAGCTGCATTTATTATTTATCTCCTAATGCCCGAGGATCCCTACACAGTTGCTTGATTTGCTTTTTATTTTATCAATGTTTTTGCTCTATTGGCAGTGATTTATTTTTCCAAGCCTGTTGAGTACATTAGTTTGCCATTTGCAAATTCTGGCAATTCATGCTGATTGGTAATCTTGGATTTGCAGTGGTGAAAGTGGAAGTTATGAAGGTACTAGTGAAGGAAGTGATGCAAATTCTCAGAATGTAAGTTCTGTGACGGTCATCGGTTTACTACTTCATTGTCAATATGTCCATAAACACACATTTTTGCACTAGTTATAAATTTTAAGATATATAAAAGGTGATAATTATATGTTTTTTCAACTATCATAGGTTTTGTATTTGTGTTTTTATAGGGCTCTCAATTGAAATCGGGGGACAGGCTGGATTCTTTTGAAGGTTTGGCATTGTGACTTTCTGATGTTCCAATATAGTTTCTAATTTTCACTATCTAATGCTATGCAAACCCATGATGTATGTGTGTTAGAAGCTGAAGTGTACCTTTTTTATTGAATTACAGGTGAACCATCTCAAAATGGCAGTTCAGTGCATACTTCACAAAATGGGGGACTTAACGCACCTCATACAGTGGTTAATCAAACTATGTCTGTCATTCCTATCTCGGCAAGTGGTGCTCCTGGAGCTGTTTCTAGCCCCGCAACAAACTTAAATATAGGAATGGATTATTGGAATACGCCAACTTCATCCAACATTCCCGCTCTCCGTGGAAAGGTGCCGTCTACCACAGTTGCGGGAGGGGTGGTTACTGGTGGATCACGGGATAGTGTTCAGTCACAACTTTGGCTACAGGTTAACTTTTAAACAGACCAATGATGTTTATTCTTTCGATAACATTTTATTGCTGTTCAATGAATGAGATCATGTAGAAAATATAGATTGTTTTGTCCTCTCTTGCTTACATTCAACATACCATGCTTTATATTTGGCAATTTTCTGATCACCTTTCAAATTGTGACTATGTATCAGTAACTTTTAAGCATTTCCTCTCAGTATTTGTCACCAAGATATTCCTTGTTTTTAAGCAAGTGCACTCATTCAATTACACACATTTTCATTGAGGTTGTCAAAGGCGGAAGGCCTAAAACCCACCATATAAACACCACATTTCGTCTATGGCGCCGCCATGACAGCTCTTCACAAATTGTCTACAGAGTTTATAAAAAAATCCACCATGCCATTCCGCCATGGTACGCTGCCATTTAACAGCACTGATTTTCAATGAGGCCTAATCTGACGAAGACTATTTCGACTTAGGTGCATATTTAGCCTCATAAAAGTTGTATTTTAGGGAATAGGTTAATCTAATTGTGACACTTATTAAATCTTGGTTCAGTAGTATTGTACATGTCTGTTTGGGGATGCGGATGCAGATTTGTGTCTAACTGTGAAGTTATGTTTGACATTGGGCATTGTCAGAGCCATAACTCAATGCCCTTGGAACAGATGTTTATCGAATATTCAGTAGCTTCGTGCTTTTCTTTTTCTGTGGTTGTGTCATTGTTTATTCATGTTATATAGTCCCCACTTACACATTTAGAATTACATTTTAATTTCTTTCAACATAATTTCTCAATTCCCTTTCTCAGAGAGAGAATTTTTAGGTAACCCACGGTTTAAGGTTTTAATACCTTGTAGCTTTTTTCCTGGGGAATATAACTCATGCTTTTCAGATTGACCGTAATCAATAACTTGCAATGTTGCTTTCAATGTTTGTCTGAGATCTGATTATGAGTTGTATTGTTCCATTATTAATAATCTTTTACAGCTCCTATTTAAATATTTATATTTTCTGATTAACTTTTAGGATGAAAGAGAGCTTAAAAGACAAAGACGAAAGCAGTCTAATAGGGAATCTGCTCGGAGATCCAGGTTGCGCAAGCAGGTTATGTCAAGTTCCATATATCCTTTATTTCTTTCAGTGTTTGCTTGATCATAATTGTCACATTTCCGATTCCGGTTTGGATGTGCTGTTTTCAGGCTGAGTGCGACGAGCTCGCTCAGCGTGCTGATGTTTTGAAAGAAGAAAATGCTTCCCTCCGATTAGAAGTAAATCGCATTAGAAGCGAGTATGAGCAGCTACTTTCCGAGAATGCAGCTCTCAAGGTAATGTTAAAATCTTGTTTGCTTTTATTGTTAGAAGGAATGAAAAGTAAGAAGAAGGGAACATATGGAAGGGGAGTTACTTCCCCTGGTTTGAACCCGGGACTTGAGACCTCTTTTTTTGGTAAAAGTTCAGGCGTAGTCATAATTCACACTACATTTGATTGTCGATTCGGCTGACTAAAGGTCTGTTTGGATTGACATATTTGAGTTTATTTAATGGCTCAAGTACTTGTGAGACTGTTTGGGAGAGCGTATGGAAACAACTTATGACATGTATATAAGCAACTTTCATCTTATTTCCACGAGCTCTCCAGGATTTATCATTTCTTATAGAAATAACTTATATATAAACGCTTAATTAAGTTGTTTTCTCAAACAGAGCATAAATAGATGGGCTTAGATGGAATTTGGCTTCAAACTAAAACCTACACTATTCGTAGATTTTCTTAATATGTGAAGGCTTACCATAATTATTTGACTTAACATAAAGATTTAATCTTCAGGAGAGACTTGGGGAACAACCAGGGAACGATCAACACATGTGTAACGACACTCAACAAAGTGGACAAACAGAGGTTGTGCAGGGTGGTCATTAGGATCATATACTGCATTTCAGGAAGATAACCTAACTCAATAGCAAGAGCGCGATCTTGTTTCGGATAGCTTGTAGCTCAAATTGTATTACAGCTGACCTATTATAGTGTCTTAAAAAGATCTGTTTTTATGTTATATGATCCCTCATTCCTAGTTTGTCTTACTTTTAACCCCATTCAAAACAACATGGATCATATGTAGTGTGTGAATTGTATCATACCTTTTTCTAAGCTTGAAAGTTAGTGTCTGTAGTAATAAACAATATAATTAATGTAGCTGGTGTGTTGATTATATAATTTTCTGTATGAATAATTTATCGGGAAAATAATGAAAAGAAGAAATGCCTGAGTTATATTTCCTGTCAAACATGTTATCCAGTTTAAATTGTCTCATTGTGCATACTGAATTCTGCTTGTGTGCAGGGGCAGACCCACCGTAAGGCATGGTGTGGTAATTGCCACACCAGATTATTTCCCTTCTTTGTCATATACTTGACTTAAATGTATAATATAAGTCGTCTAAATATCATAGTTTCTTTCTTGGCCTAGCGGTATATGCTTAATGGATGGTTGGCATGTCCTATGTTCAACTCCCGGCGAGTTGCAGTTTTGATTGTCTTTTTTTTTTTTTT
>Ga0228711_1011110_pt1 | contig 11578 bp, 5 predicted proteins | sample MedpolnodulmetaG_2_FD_177996 | JGI IMG/M metagenome (GOLD analysis project Ga0228711, IMG submission 177996) | Root nodule microbial communities from Medicago polymorpha collected in Santa Monica, California, United States - brown nodules | ecosystem: Host-associated > Plants > Roots > Nodule...
TTACTACTATAGATTTTTTTTTCCAAATGTATATTTATTATACAAATAAGTAAACAAATAAAATTTTATGACTTTGTCACCTATTAATATGTAAATCAATGTCTATGGGAACATAGCTCTATTGACTGGGACAATGCATTGATAAATGCATGAGCCGGAGATCGAACTCTAGACACCCCGATATTCACTTTATCTATATTTGACCAAAAAAATAAGGTGTTTAAAAGTCCCTCTAAAAAATGTAAATGTCAAATAAATAGAATCAATATCATAAAATCGTGGGTTTGAATTTTCATGATTTTGTTTCTTTTTTGGTGGTGTCAAATGTTCGAACCCTGGACCTTGCATATATATCATGCATTATCCTTACCAACTGAGTTAAGCTTACATGAACATGATGATTTTGTTTCTAGGTTGATATGTACGAATTGATGAACAGTAAAATATTGTACTCCCTCCATTCCTTTTTAATTGTCACTTTTAAGTTTTTTACACAAACCAAGACAACAAATACTTTTTACTACTTTTGATACAACAATTCATCTTTTTCCTATAATAACCTTCATCATTTAATATCTCATTTCATATACTTCTCTCTCTACAATAAATAATCAAGGGTAATAAAGGTAAAACAACATTTAATGTTGTATTGAAATTTGAAAGGGACAGTTAATTAGAAACAAAAAAATTCTGCAAAAGTGACAATTAAAATGGAACGGAGGGAGTATTGTTTTTCATTTATTGCACCATGAATAAAAGGAATGGTTGTTTTGATTATGATGTTTTGGCCGTAAAATATTGGTTTTTTCTCTCACATTTTTCACAATACACTTCGATTCACAATTTATATTATTGAAAGTTTTCTCTAAAATTCTATTTTCTATCATTGTTGCATTGCCATTTCTTTACCTAATTTTCTTATTTCATTTGGTTATTGTCTTTCTTTTATTTAAGTGGGAATTGCCCATGTTTTTCATTTCTCTATTATCTCCACTTCAATTATATTTCAACCTATTATCAGTACTTTAGTTTGACTTACATTTTTATTTAGCTTTATTATAGAAAATATCATCTCCATCAAATGTTCCTTTGTTTGTTTTTGAATCACCAGAAATTGATGTACTGAGTATTATGGTTTATGTCATTTTGTTACATCCATTGATATAATTTAGTGATTAGTTTTTTTGGGAAAAAAATGTTGGATACATGTGATTAACCAAATATACTCCTTGAAGCATTTTGAAGAGGATAGGAACAAGAAAAGTTATTTATATGAGAAGATGATACAAGTTTATAGATATGTATAGTCACTATCATGATTTATTATTAAGAAATACATTATTAATTGAATGAAACTGTACTCTATAACCATTTTTTCTTTCTTTCAATTTATGGATGAGGGCAAAGTAAGTTTTTGCACAATTTAATTTTGTAGTATGTTACCAATCTATGTTTAACTTTGAGTTTTCAACCCAAGAAAGATAATGCATAAATTTTTCATCTTTTTTTTTCAGTAATGCTAATGTTAAGCCTCTTTTTGTACAAGTGAAGTAGTGTAAACAAATACAACAGGGCTTTAAACATCCTCTTAAAAAAAAAAGCTCTAGACATTGTTTGTTGCAATGCATTCTATAATTTGGACTTTATTGTTTACTGAGTGACAACATACAAGCCGAAAATGAAAGTTTGCAAGAATGGATGTCAATGAAATTAATGTCTTGAAAAAATAGTAATTAAAAGAAATAACATGACCACGTTTAGTGAAGCCTTCAATCACTTTTTTTTTCATTCACAAGGTTCAAACTTTGTTTTAAGAGAACCAAATCCAATTCCACTCAAACAAACATTATGGTTGTGGCGTCTTTGTGGTCGAATACCTACGTAAAGTAAAGTAAGCAATTTCAAATGTACATTTAAATTGATTCAAAATGGAATTTCTTTACATGCATTAGACAAAACCATGTTAATATAATCAAAACTGATATTATTGTTAATAAATTTTATTAAATTATAGAGTTGACGATCAAAATAGATTTTTACAGTAAAAAGTTTGGAGAATGGGAAATTACAGTTATTAATAACAAAGCCGTTAAATGTAATTTTTCTGTTACGGTAAATATGAAATTTGAACTCAAATTTCTACTACTGCATTGACATTTCATGAATAAAATCTAGAACTGATGTACGCTACTTTTTTTGGTTAAATCAAGTTTTTTTTTGGTGAATTCCAATATCTGTATCTATGTATTTATAATAAACATTTTCCTTACTTCAAATCAAAAGTATATGTGACATCTTCACATTCTCCATCTCATTTAATGATAATAAAAATTTCTAAACAAAATGATATACATAAAAAAAAATCAGCAAATTGTATTGCCTACAATTAGATTATTATATATCCCATTTTCATTTATGTTAAAATAAATTACTGAAATAACCTACATGTTGATTTTCTACTCAAATTAAAATTATTAGTCTTATAGACAAGCTTTAAAATTATTAATTAGTACTTAACTAATAACAACCGATTTAGAGATAAATTTTGTTCCACTCATTCATTTCACCTTTGTGATGTTTTTTCTTCTTCTTTTTTGATAGGCAAATGTTGATTGTTAGTATGTTGTTCGAGGGGAGGGAAATTTTTTAGTTTTCATGGATTGAACGCGGAACATATGACTTAAATCTTCTTTAGTTGAAATCATGACCAATATTTCCTTTATTTGCATTTCCACATATTTCATCTATTGTAGACCATTTTTTTTGTGCACATGCAACTTATTTATCACCCATCAAATTATTCCTCTAATTTATCAATCATTAAAAGAGAAATGCTAACAACACACATTTTTCAACACACTCTCTTTAATTGATTAAAATTCACATGAGACCCACCAAATTTATATGGGACCCACATGATTTGGTGGATCCCATGTGAATTTTAACCAATCAAAGAAAGTGTGTTGAAAAGTGTGTGTTAAAATGTGTGTTGCTAGCATTCATCATCATTAAAATGTCTAATAAACATTCTTTTTGTCAACTCGGCAAAACAAATTAGCATTTTTCATGGTTATATCACAACAAAGACCAAATGGAAAGGAATTTGAAATAATATAAAAAATTGAAACAATTTTGTATATTTAATAAAAAATTAGCAAATCTAACAAACCAGTCCATCATAAAGTTCAGAGTTTTGAGGGAGTCTACAATTGATTGGATCATTGTATTTAGATAAGAGAAAACCCGTAAATGAGACTGAACCACATCTTCATCCGAAATCTTAACACATTTGGTTTATTGGTCATCTCACTTATATGTTGCTCAATATCTACTATTGCATCTAATAAAGTTTAAATCACACTTGACACATTTACACATCTCCCTTAAATGTGACTCTCTGTGTTTTTGATGACGATTTCTTAGAGGGATATTTTTTCCCCTCTCTTTCATGAGAGACGAGAAAGTAAATTAGAAAAGAAAATAAGATGAAAAAAGAATTTGAACATGAAAGAAATGATAAGGAAAAACAGTTAGTTACTAATAATTTTATGGGTTTGTTGAAGGAGTTGGAGATTATTGGGTAATTATGATATCAAAATATTAGACTCATTAAACAAATGCCAGATCAATTTCAAATGTCTAATAAACATGTACTTTGTCGACTCAACATAACACATATTTTGTCAAATTTTATATTGACACATTTTCATTTAAAATCTTTAAGTACATGTATATGACCATCTCACTTATATGTTATTGAACATCTACTGTTCCATCCATTGTAGAAATTAACTCAAATTTGACACATTAACATCTTTCCCTAAAGTGTGCGACTCTCCATGTATGTAATTATATGACATAGACAAATAAGGTCAAACGAAGGCACAACATGGTCATTTGATTGTAATTTAATATAGAGGGTTTATGTTCTTTTCTTTCAAGAGAAAAGAAAATGAAAACTAGAAAAAGAAAGAAGATGAAAAAGAAACTTGAGATTGAGAAATATGTCTAATGAAAAAGAAATTTTAAATTCAGAGATTGAGTGAGTTACTAGTAATTTTATGGGTTTGTTGAAGGAATTTGAATTTTTTTTATAATTAATATACTAAAAAATTAGACGCAATTAAAAAAAATGGCACAACATTTAAAAATGTCTAATAAGAACGTATTTTGTCAACTCAACATAATACATCAGCGTTTTTATTTGGTCAAATTCTAACAATGACCAAAAGTGAAGGAATTTCAACTAATAAAGATTGATTGAAAAATGTTGCATGATAACGATTCAAATCCAAAAGATTAAATTGAATATAAAAATTAAACAAATGAAATCTAAAAACTAACCAAATAATTCATCACAATGTTCAGAGTTCCGAGGGAGCCTACAATGAATTGTATCATCACATTAGGTTAAGAGCAACCACACAAATATCGTAATGTTGGGATTTTCGTGAGAGACGACATTTGATTGCATAATCATATTAGGCTAAGAGCAACCTCACAAGCGAGATTGACATCACATCTTCCTCCAAAATATTAAGACATTCAGTATATGAATCAACTCACTTATATGTTGTTCAACATCTACTTTTTCATACACTATAATTTGAACTCACTTGACACGTTGACGTCTCTCCATAAGTGTCAGACTCTCCGTGTTCGTAATCCACCGCCAAGAACCACTCTTGCTATCCCACAATGTTAAACTGGGACATCATACAACTGTTGGGCCTTATGGGGAGCCAACACTGGTGTGGTTGGAAACATTTGAGAAAGACCAACCACACAAGTGAGAATGATATCACATCTTCATCCAAAATTTTAAGATTTAAGTATGTATTTTGTCACTTATTTGTTGTTCAATGTGGACTCTTTTATTCAATGTTGAGCTTTAAATGACATTTGATACATTACAATATCATCTTCCTTTAATATGACGAAATTCTATCTCATGCTTGACACGGGTGTTCATACTAGTTTTCCTTAAATATATTACTCCCTACAACACATTTAAGGACAAAAATGATGGTTTCCTTTCAAAAAAATCTATGGTCCAGATCACTTTGCTGTCCACAAAGTTAACCAAGCAAATGAAAAGAAAGCATCCTTTATTAGTTCACGTGCAACACTAACATTAAGACCTCCTTATACAGTCCTCATCACAAACCTATCTTCATAAATAAATAGCCACTTTCTAAAGCAACACTATACCCTTTGACTTAGGCAACCTTCTTCCATTCCTTTTATCTCTTTTCATATTCTAATTCCCAAACAGTCACATAACACAGAAAAACATAGCAATGTCTGGTTCAAGAAAGAAGCTTCTTCTGAACACTGTGTCGGTGAAACTAGGTTGTGGAAGCTGCAGAAGGCTAAAACTGAGTAACATATTCAGCCCAAAACCAAAATCCAAGAACCCCACTTACCAAAAACACAAACTTTACAATAACCAGTACTCTTCATCTGGTCCTTGGACTGAAGACAAATATGACAGCACAAGCACCCCAAACACCACAACCACAAACACTGCCACCACATTTTCACCCTACTATTCCTCAAACTTTTCTGATTCAGATGCCTATGCAAAGGACCAAAGGAGAGTAGGTGGTTTGGGAAGAGCTGGAGGAGAAGGCGTGGCGGTGGAGAAAGATTCTGAAGATCCTTATCTTGATTTCAGGCATTCAATGCTTCAAATGATATTGGAGAATGAAATATACTCTAAAGATGACCTTAGAGAGCTTTTGAACTGCTTTCTTCAGCTGAATGCACCTTATCACCATGGTGTTATTGTTAGAGCTTTTACTGAGATTTGGAATGGAGTTTCCACTATGAGGCCTAGTTCACCCAGTTTGCATACATCTCGTACCCGTACCCGTAAGCCACGTCAACATTAACTATAAAGTGTGTATTTGGTATCAGGGTGGGTTTGACAAATTCCTGATAGCACCGTGATTTTGTAAAAGCTACAAAGTGTAGCTTTTGTAAAATCATGGTGGCTGCCAAACCCAGTCTGATACCAAACAAGCTTTAAGTTCTCTAGTGCAAGGTCTTTTGTTAACCAAGTAGTTGTGTAAAAAGCTGCACTATGTACTATGTATTAGGTTGAATGTAGTCCAGCTATATCTTATTAGGAGCTATGCTAATTAATGAAGTTGCTAACGTTGTATTGTGCTGCACATTTTGGTGAGATTATCATCCAAGTGTTAAAAATGGTACTTTTGTTTGTCCTTGTTGGAAATCAAGATTTTAAGTTGCATTTGCTGTCATGTAATGATCCTTAATTTTTTTTTTTACAATTGTTAAGGATTTCTTTTCATATTTCAGTTAAATGATGTGAGTTTCCTTAATATTACTAGTTCTGCAGTATCAAAGTTTGTAGCGTAACCATAATTTAAAATAAGACTCCTTAAACTTATCTCCTAAGCCATGATTGTTTGCAGATTTTTAAATTGTAGTTTGTAATTGCAATTACAGCTGCAATATAAAGGATTTGAGGTCACCACAACGGCATTGCAACCGTAATTTTGACCGTACGACTACAATTTTTAGTATGTTCCTATAATGTAAAGGTTTACAATGTAACCATGATCACATAATAACCTTAATTTTAAAACCCTGTTTGCGCCTTTGCTTGACCATTCATGATAAAATTTCCAAAACTCAAGTGTACCAAATGATCCTTTTGAGCGTTTAGAACGACCACATCACTAATGTTTTTGTTACTTTCATGCTGTGGTTGTAGAAATATGAACAAAACCTTTGACAATGCAACAGCAATTGTTAAAATAGTTATAGAGTTTGTTAATATTAGTCTGTTAGAAATGAATTATAAGTTAGTTACTCAATTACTTGATATATTTGAACTCTAAATAAGACTACTAGTATTATGTATAAAATTCGCTACTTTTATAAATCAAGCTGGAATTTGATATTCCTTGAGTGCAAAGTGGAATTCTTCTTCTTTGTCTCATTCTTTTTGCTTACTTGCAGCTACCAAGCTGATTAATGTGATAATTTCCTATTTTCATGGACCATGTTGTGTTTGTATACACAGTACACAATGGATTAGGACCCGTATCCATATACTGTGTCTGGTTCCTTGAGTTGAGTTTTGGCGTGTAGGGTTATGGTCAAAGTAAATGCTTAGTTTTAAGTGGAGTATGGTATTGGTATGGTACTACCACGGATGGTGGTGGGAAAATATAGACATCGGGATTTGAATTTTATAATATAAGAAGAATGGTCTGATGGACTAGGGACAGATGGTTTAATGCCCTTTCAATGAGATGAGAATAGAAACTTTAGGGTCTGACATCACTGCATTTTCCAAGGTAAGATATTTAAGTTCTTTTCTCTGTTTTCAGTAATATACTTACTTGCCAAGTTGGCATAATACTTGCTACTTGCATTTCTCTCTATCTAAGATTTAATTCTATATCTCATATTTTCACTTGTTTATGGAATTGTCCTCTTTTTACTAGTTTTTTGATCTCACTGATATTTTAAAGGAAAGTGCTAAAGAGTGTCTTTAGGGCACTGATTAAGAGAACATAAATAAAAATAATTTGTCGAAAAGTGGTGAAGTAGAAAGTTTTTGTATTGATGTGGCATGAAACATAATCAGCCAGTTTGATAGAAAGTCAATAAAAACTCAACAAATCACCACATTTGGTTAAAAATTCTGAACAACCAATCATAGAAGATAGATTTTAAAAAGGAGGGACTAATTCTGTGATCGAGAGATAATAGGAGATTAAAGTTGCAATTAAACTTTTTATGAACAGAAATTTAAATGACTTAAGTCTTGAGGGCTCATAAGGATCAAGAAAAATCTAAGGCTTTGACAGTACTTATATAGATTATTTTATATTACTAACAATCTTCAGGTTCTTTGTGAGATTTGAGCTGAATTTTTACCAACTTAACCACCTACATTTACTGTTTTTTTGTATGATTGCTTCAATTAAAGTATGTGTCCCAGTAGTATCAGTTTTCACTTCTCATTACTACTGTGACAGTGCATGCGTCCAATTCAACTTCGTATATTAACTTAGGCATTGATAATATATCTGCAGGCAGCTTTAATTGTGTATTTAAACTACACAAGAGGGGTAGAGTGTAATAGATGATAAAGGTCAAGGAGCATTTAAATCATGACAGCAAAGACTTCAATTTTCTTTGTTAATTAACAATGATATTAGATTAGCTGAGTAATTTTTAAATAACAAGAAACAATCTTCATAGATTTGTTAATGTGTTTTTTATATTTAGATTCATGATCATTAGAAGGATTGAAATGTGGTATGTTTCCAAAAGTAATACCGTCTTAAAGTCATGCACATAATGTTTCAAAAGTAAAAAATGTTCATATTGATGCAAAATTGCTTCTATAAAATCCTTAATGAGTGTCCTTAAGACACAAGTTAGGAATGATTTAATCATTGCTTCTTTCTCAAAAATCCAAACACTTTTACAATAACACAATCTGCCATGATTTGAATTAGACATTTACACTTCAACTTCGGCTACAAAAATGAAAATTTCTGGTTACAACTTAGAACTAGATTTTCCATTTCGGATCCTACTGTTGGATTTTTGAAACAATTGAATGAGGGAAAAGAAATATCATCATTTGGCATAGTTGTCGTCAGGTTCTGCAAACATTGAAGTAAGATGAAAATTGATTTTATGGAAGCAAAGCATTGAAGAGTATAGTTAATACATACAACTTTTAATTAAAGTGAGACGGGACCTTCATCATCATGAGTCACTAGTCTTTGCATATTTTGAGTATATTTATTTTATCAAAAAATAAAGATGCTTTTACGTTAACTTGTGATACGGTATTAACTTTAACATTATTGTTCTGTTTAGTTTGATAGAAAATAAACTGAGATGTAAAAAAAGAAAAAGAAAAAGAAAAACGTAAAATGGTTGTCTAGTTGTTTGATATAATGAATATTACAATGTCAAAGACAGTTGATTAAGTTGGTAAGGATTTAAATCAATATCATGCAAAGATATAGATTAACTCTTGCAGTGATGATATCTTTGGTTTTAATGAGTGATCCGTAAGTACTTTTATAAATGCTTTTTGAAACATAATGTTAACCTTGATGAGCTGCAGGACCCAGCCATAAACTTTTTGTTGACCAAAATGTGAAATAATTTTTTTTAGGAGTGGTGACAAATAAAATTATTGTTTCTTTTTTTTACCGTGTAGAAAATATAATAAAAAATATTTATGAGATTAAATATAATATATAAATAAAAAATCAACTCAGAATTCAGTTTTTAGGTTCACATTTAGGTTATTAAAATTTATTATTCTTTTGAATTTTCACCACTTAAACCAACTCAAGGTACTAAATCTTTCACATTACTACTGATAAACTCTACAACCTCTACTAAATTTTTTGGGCTGCATTATAGGCCCAACTGAAGGTACTTTAAAAGTTTTTTGAATTCTGCTCTTTTCCCAACGATTTTTGTTCATTCCCAACTGAAATGACATTTTACCCCTGTGTGAGTTAAGTGTAAAATTTTGCATGACTTAACTCACTTGATTTTCCAAACCATTTTCTTTCTCTTCTTCTTTCTCTACGGTTCAGCGGCAGAGATAATTAAAATTTGGGGAAACATCATTCTTTTGGATGGGTATAATTATAAGAAAAACGACGAATTGGATGGGTATAATTACAAGAGACGTGAAATACATGGGTGCAATTTGGGGAAACATCATTCTCTTGGATGGATATAATTATAAGAAAAACGTTAGTTAAATTTGAGGAAATTAAAATTTGGGAAAACAGATGAATAGATGATGTGTTGATGGCGAAAACTGTTGTTGAAGCATTTTCTTTGACTGAGAAACACATATAAATTACTCAAATGCCCCCATCGGCAGTTAACTGCTGCAAAATGTAACCAACAGTAGTTTACTACCGAAGTGGTTATTTTCCATAACTGCCCTAGCAATTTTAAAATAAAATAAAAACTCCTTCGGCACTTTACTGCCGAGAAGTTGTTTCATGCTTTTTCTCTTTCCACAAGCATATCACTTCACCTTCTGTGGTAGTGTTTCTTTCACCTCTTCAAAACACCATTTTTATTTAACAAACACCATTTTCTTGTCTCCTCTTTTTTCATGTCTTTATTCCATCTACAAGATAAATGGTTTTTTTTTCATCGTCATATTGAAGGTAAAGAAATTCAGCAACCATCAACTCTGTAACAGATGGAACAAGAGACATGCCCAAGTAAACAATTCGATTTTTGCACAGGTAAGAAGCTAAGTCTTGTGGAGGTTGGAGGTTGCTCCCATGCAGTCCCTCTTGAGAAAGGAATAACCTATCCAAAGACAAGAAAAAATGAACAAGAAATCTGCATAAATAATGAGTACGTATATTTTACCTCGGTGTGCCATAAATTATTGACAAGAAAATGGTGTTTGTTAAACAAAAATGGTGTTTTGAAGAGGTGAAAGAAACACCACAAAAGGTGAAAGAAACAACTCCTCGGCAGTAAAGTGCCCAAGGAGTTTTTAAAAAAAAGAAATTGTTATGGCATTTAACTGCCGATGGAAAATAACCACTTCGGTAGTTAATTACCGTCGGTTACACTCTACGACAGTTAACTGCCGATGGGGGCATTTGAGTAATTTACATGTGTTTTTCAGCCAAACAAGATGTGTCAACAACAGTTTTCGTTGATGGCAGCAGATGAAGATGAAAAATGGGTTTAAAACTAACTTAAGTTAACTCACGCATGGGTAATTTTGTCTTTTCATTTGGGAGCGAGCAATTTCTATTAGGTAAAGAGTAGAATTCAAGTTTTTTTCCGTTGAAAACTTATAGGGAATTGTGTGCATTAAAAATTACGTACTTTAGAAAATAAAGACAAATAACCTTAAAAGTTTTTTTCGTTGAAAAAAAATTTAATGTTTTTTTTGGACAAAAAAACCCATAAGAGTTTTACATAGGGAATTGATCTTAATTTATTTTTTTAGGATTTGCTACCCTATTTTTCTCTTCACACCCCTCCGTTTTTGAAGTATTTTCGTAAATACTCTCACATACACCCATGACTCATGAGTGGAGGTAGCTTAGATTTGTTTGGCTTCTTCCTGTTCAAAGAAATGTCAGAAGATTTTACATTGTATCGCAACAATTATACCCACAACCTAATATTTTGTTTGAACTGTCCATTTTGAAAACTTATTGTGGCAGCTCTATCGTCTAACTCCTAAGCCCCCCATTATGGAAATCAAAATAAAAACCCTGACTAGATTTTAGGGAGGGAGAATGATGAAGAGAGAAAAAATTACAATGTATATAGGCCCTGTTTGGATTGGCTTATTTTGAGCTTATGTGAACTTATCTACTCCCATAAGCTTTTTTAAAGGTGTTTGGATAAATAAATAAAAATAGCTTATCATAGTTTCATAAGCTACTTATGCCATATTTTAATAAGCCTAAATTTTCAGCTTACCCTCTGGCTTAACAAGGAGCTTATGAATTTATGTAACCTCCTTCGATTCTCTCTGGATCCACTTTTTCAAAACATATATTTTAATTAT
>Ga0228711_1011111_pt1 | contig 11578 bp, 4 predicted proteins | sample MedpolnodulmetaG_2_FD_177996 | JGI IMG/M metagenome (GOLD analysis project Ga0228711, IMG submission 177996) | Root nodule microbial communities from Medicago polymorpha collected in Santa Monica, California, United States - brown nodules | ecosystem: Host-associated > Plants > Roots > Nodule...
CTTTCTTGCTTGAGGAGGTTTTGGTTTATGTCCCCCTTCTCTTTTTGTTCATGTTTCTTTTTATCTGTATATATATATCTAGGGTGCTGCAATTGTCTCACCATATGCACCCCGTTTCCTTAAAAAATGGTGGCGATGTTACACAATAGACAAATCATGAGAAGGATCCCCGTAAAATATTATAAAAATCGAGTTTTAGGCAATTTTCGTTATAGATTGTTTATTGTACACCTTTAGTAAAAATCCTTTACAAAAAACATCATATTAGCATTTTGTATTATAGAAAGATATAAAATGTTTATCCAACAAAGTTATTAGCTTCAATCATGTCGGAATATGATTTGTCAAACAATCTAAAACAGTTTGTTACACAAATCTCTTTTTTTCAATCTGGATCGCATAGAAGCACTAATTTGGACTCCCTACATAACAAAGATTCAAACATCATCTAAACAAAAAAATACAATAATAATACAAAATGAAAGAAAATACATTTTGATCTATCAAAACCAACTCAATGGAAAATGAAAGTTTCCCATTTTGATAGTTATGAGCAACTCAATCACACATAACCCTCAAAACCATTATCCATAAAGAAGTTCTCTCGCAAATAAAGCTTTGTTGTTGGATAATAATTATGCATCCTTTCACTTTTTACCTCAATCGTTATAGGGGTAACTAACTCTCTAGTCTCTATATGCTGATTTCAGCATAATTACTATAAAGAACCGACATTCTTCGGATTAGGTGGGTAAACCCTAAACCCCTAAACCTGAAGCCCTAAAATCGTATGCCTTTAAACCTAAGCCTAACCCCTAAACCCTAAGCCATAACCCCTCAGCCCAAAACCCTAAGCCCTAACCCTAAACCCTAACCATAAACCCTAAGCCTTAAACCTTAAACCCTTAACCCTAAACCCTAATGCCCTAATCTCTAACCCCTAAGCCCTAAACCCTAAGCCCTAACCCTAAACCCTAAGCCCTAAACCTTAAACCTTTAACCCTAAACCCTTAACCTAAAACGCTAAACCCTCAACCCTAAATCGCAAACCTTAGGACCAACATCGAGTGCACGAACAGTGAACGGAATTGTGCTTATGATAAAATGGAAGTTTCTTATATTTATAGTGATGAACAAACCAATCACGAACAACTCTCACAACCAATATCCATGATTGTTTTATGGCTGATACAGAAATGAAGTCGTGTTTTAGAGACATATTTTTAGGGATGGAAAAATGGATTGGACTCATCGCGTTGACCCTTTTAACCCATCCTATTTAGAGGGTGGGTTGATATTTTAAACTCGCCGCTAGTAGTGTGCCCGCTCCGCCTAACCCGTTAAAAACGGGGCGGTGACGGGACGGGTTGGCCCGTTGGGTTGATATGTTAAAAAGAGACTCTCTTTTTCACTTCGTTTTATTTATAAGTCATAATCAATTTTCTCCTATGTATATTGAGAAAAAATATTTAATTAATTTTATCGATTTTGTTTCATGATTTTAGCCGCATATTTTCAACACTTAGTCAATTGATAATTGGTGGAGTTTTTATTTTTAATTTCTTGTTTATTTTTTATAGATTTTTAGATGATTTATTTTATATGTTTGAATGATTATTTTTATATTTTTAGTTAATTCATTGGTTATATATTTAGATTTCATTAAATTGGTTTTAAATTTGTATATTTTTACATTGTTTATGTGAAATTTTTAACTTTTTTTTTTAAAAAAAATATTGCGGGTCAACCTGTCAGTCCGCCGTAAAACGGGGCGGGGTTAGATTTTCAACCCTATATCTCTAGTTGACCTACTCCGCTCCACCCCTTTTTAGACGGATTATTTATAGGGCGGGAGAGACGAGGCAGCTTGTCCCTTTTTGCCATCCCCAACTTTTTTTGCAATAGAAAAAAATTCATAAACAATAGAATTAGAGATATCAGAGAACCAGAGAATATTTTATTTTAAAAACATAATATAATTTTAAATAATAAGACAACAAATTAATTATATCACTTTATTTGTGTAACTTATCAAATTAATTATATCAAGGGGGGTATATATCCTTTTAACTTCATATATTTTGTTCGATTATAATTTACATTATATAATTTGATAACGTTATATAATAATTTCAAAATAATTTATTAAGTTATTATTTTCTATAAATACTATAAATATTTAGACATGCAAACCGATATGAGAACGCCTGGTGCCATGAACCTGGTTTCAAATACATGGTAACCGATTCCTGGCACATGTACAATGGCCATTCTACTTTACCTTTCTACCACAAAAAACCATTCTAATAAAAAACTATCTCGATGTGGAGCAAAGAGTATTGTAACAAATTGAAAAAGGACCTCGAAGAATGGTACAGACAGCTTGATAATGCGAGTAATAACAGCCACGTGACCATCAAAACCAGTTGCTTCAGCTAAGAAAACAGGTGAACCGTCTTTTAGTAAAAGATGATGCTTATTGGCACCATAAAGCTAAAAAAAATTGGTACAGAGATGGTGATCGCCAAACTAAATTTTTTCATGCAGAAGCTTCTTCTAGGAAGAAAGAAAATCGGCTCACATCCCTTCATGGAAATCACCGTAACAAGGTAACGGACAATCATGCTATAAGCTCTATTGCAAAAATTATTTTATTGATTTATTTCAGAAGCCAAACAACATGACTGCCCCCCTTATTAGCGTTATCCGTACCACAGTTACGAATGATGTCAATGTGCTTTTAACAACGCCTTTTTTCCAAAGAGGAATTTCGTGTGGCGATGTTCTCCATGCATCCTGACAAATGTCCAGGTGCGGATGATTATAATCCAGTTTTTTATTAGCAATTCTGCAAATTTTGTAGTGACGAGATATTTCAACAATGTTGTGTATGGTTAGATTCATGTCAACTTCCGGCTTCTCTTAACATGACAAACATTGATGGTCAATAGCACTATGTAATGTTCTCTATAAATGGATCTCTAAGGCTCTCGCAAAGAGATTGAAGCTTATTCTCCCACAGTGTATCTCTGATAATCAGTCAGCCTTTGTACCTGGGAGGTCAATTCTGTTGGAACAAAATGTGTTTACCACTTATTACCCTTTAGAGTTTTGATGATAACAAGGTATTAAAAATTGTCAATTGGATATGTTAATATTTGTTCAAGTGTACAGGACCATAGACAAAGTTTTGCATATCTTATAAGGTTCTGAAAGAACAAAAGAGAGCAAAGGAATCAACAAGATTAAAGCTTGAAGCATCTGAAGAGAAGTGCTCCTCAAGTTAAAGTGCTCCTGAAGTGATGACGTCATCAGAAGCAAGTTCGTCAGAAGCATCTCATCAGAAGCTGAAGTTCATCAGAAGATGAGAGACTTAAAGCTTCAAAGGTTGTTCAATGGATTTAATCTCGTCCATCATTGCAGAAGACTGAAAGAGTGAAGCAACGGCCGATTTGAAAGAATTTGAAAACATTGGATGTTTGTTCTCTCAAGAGTGTTGACAAAGGACAATTGTACGAATTGTACAACCACTACCTTCACTACTTTGTTTATGTCTCTGCATCAAGACAAGAATAACAGTTATGCCTGTAGCAATGTTCCTTCAGACTAGGAATGCATTTGAAATTGATCCTTCATAAGACAATAACCATATCAGGCAAAAGATCATTGGTGATTTTGATCAAGCTTCAAACGACTCTTTAATGTGCTGGCAATTTCCAACGTATCTTTCACACCTCTATATAAAGGAGTGAAGACTTGCTAGTTGGATATGCAGAAACACACAAAAACAAGACTCGTACAACAATTCATAAGTGCCAAACTCTGTTGATATTGTTCTGCATCTAAAGTCACTTAGAATTTCTTATCAAAGTTCATATCTTAGAAATTCTAGAGTCTTAAGAGTCTATATCTGATTTGTATTGTGAACACCACTGATTGTATATCAAGTGTTCAAACTCAAACAAACTTCTTTGTAATTTTGTTTGATTAGAAGTCTCTTGCTTGTGTGCTTGAGCAATAGAAGTCTCTTGCAGTTGTACTTGAGCATTGGAAGTCTCTTGACTGTGTTCCGGAGCATAGGAAATCTCTTGCAGTTGTGCTTGAGTAATTTGAAGTCTCTTGTAGTTGTAACATTGAGCAGTTGTAATCAGATATTACATTCTTAGTGAACTCTTCTTGGAAGTGCAAGGGGGACAAGACTACTTCCGGTTTGTGGAAGGATCCTGTATAATTGCTTTGTGTCTTTCTCCTCTCTCTCTCTCTATCTCTCTGTTTTATCCGCTGCAATTTAGATTCTGATTATCACTTCAGAAGCTGAACTCTATCTGCTTTTGATCAGTGACTTCAGTAGGAGAAATTGAAGAAAAAGCAAACACAAGAAATCTCTCAGAACCGAGATCTCTTGTTTTTCGTATTTTTAAAGTAGGTACTTTCCTACAAAAAGCTATCTCACGACAACATTGGGCCATAATCCTAGCTATATTTTGTGTAGCATTTTGCGCGCTCGATTTATTGTTTGTGGTGGATTACGGTGGAGTATAGGCTCAGGTACCTCTATTTCCATTCTTGATGAACCTTGATTTTTGAATGGTGGTTGTATTGATGGTAATATCACAGGGGCTCACATTGTTCATGAATTTATGGTGGATAATTTAATGGATACTAATTCCAAAAGTTGGAATGGTGATTTAGTAAAGCAGATTTTTAGCGAGGACATAGCTACTTCTATTATAAACACGCCGCTGTTTAATCATGTTACTAACAACATGTTGGTTTGGAAAGCTGAGAAAATTAAAATGGTTTGTATTCTGTCTAAAGTGTGTACAAGTTATGTATTGAGGATTTGGTTGATATGACTCATTTGAGGCGCCTGGGGTTTTGGTCCGGCATTTGCCGTTTAAAAGTTCCTCCCATGGTTAAGAACCTTATTTGGAGAATGTGTAGGGGTTGTTTTCTAACACGTGTTTGTCTTGCTCTTATTATTTTTTTGTGTCCTTTTATGATGCAAGTGTGGCAAATGACGAGTATTTGAGTGAGGTAAACTACGTTTTTCTTGTCTTTAACTCGGCCACAGATGCTTATTTTTATTTGTTATAGAATCTATCACAGGAACATGCTCAGCATTTGACACCATTTGCTGGAGTTTATGGAAGCACTGTAACCTTAAACTCTGGAAGAACGAGGATGAACTTTGTACAACATAGTTGACAGAGCGTGTCACCTCATTGAAGACTTGCAGGATCCTAATATCATTCATAATATGAGTGGAAATCAACAACCCATTCCGGCTTTGTACGCGAAGCTTCCGATGTTGTCGAGTTCCTTTTCAACTGTAGGTCGTGATGTGTATTGGCAAAGGCCGGCCCCTGGTCGTCTCAAGTGCAATATTGATGCTTCATTTTCGTAGTCTATGAATCGTATAGGTATTGGTATATGTGTATGCGACGATGATGGAGCTTTTGTTATGGCCAAAACCATGAGTTTCTTACCTTTATGATCTTTTCCTATTGGTGAAGCTTTAGGTTTGTTTAATGCCATATGATGGTTAAGTGACATGCATATGGATAAATGTCGATTTTGTGATGGATTCTAAAACAACCAATGACGCTTTTCACTCCAACAGACCTGATGTTTTAGAATTTGATCATATCATATCAAGGTGACAGAGATTGTTTCATTCCCTGTTCACAAAATCTTGGGCATAGTTCAACAGACGACAAGCAAATACGGTAGTTCATACGTTAGTCGAAAAAACTGTGTTATCAGTTAATCCCACTATTTATTTTCATATCCCTCGTTGCATTACTAATAATATTATTAATGAAATTCTATAAACATTCTTTCAAAAAACTTTTATCGTATAATTATGAACAAATTATTTCATATAATACTTAAAATAAACAAATAAATAATATTCAAAATAAAAAATTATCGGAAAATTAGTCACTATAGTCCCTGAATGAGAAAAGACTAGTCACTTTAGTCCCTGAATGCAGAGAAATTGCAAAACAGTCCTTGAATGTAGACTCTGTTGGTCGATTTCAGGGACTAAAGTGACTAATAGAGTCTACATTTAGGGACTAAATTGACTAACGAAGTCTGGATTTAGGGACTAAATTGACTAATAGAGCCTACATCTAGGTAGGGGTGTACATGGGTTAGGTAAACCCAAAAAACCCGTCAAACCCACCCAAAAAACCCGTCAAACCCACCCAAAAAAACCCAAAAAAGTGGGTTGGGTTGGGTGATTGGGGGGATATAGTTTTAAAAAATGAAAAACCCATAAAAAAAATAATGGGTTTTGGGTAAAACAGGACCCATACCCAATAAACTCACTTACCCAATAATTTCCAAATTTTAATTTCATTTTCATAGGGAGGAAGAAGAATAAAAAAAGGTTTTGATCATAAATTTAGTCTAATTTCTAAAATTGACACAACACATCCTCTATATTGAAAATAAAAAAATGTTAGAGTTACAAATTATGATGTTGCAATTTATAGTTACTTTGATGCTAAAGCAATTTTACGTCATCCAACTTTAATTTGTTTCAAGTATTCTATGATTAAAAATTTTATTTAATATTAAAATTTATTATTTTATGATGCTAAAATATAGTGAAAATAGGTTACATAATTACATCCAGAAACTATTTTGCAATTTATCTGTATTCAGGGACTAAAGTAACAACTCTTTTTCTATTTAGGGACTAAAGTGACTAATCTCCCAAAATTATCCCACGCATGGCGCCGGAACACGCCAATGTAGGAATATAAAATCAAACTTCACACGAAAAAATGGTGGGAGACAACTTGATGATGTAAGTATAATTCAACGTTCCATGTGTTTATTAAACTACTTGTGATACGAACTTGAAGATAAGGTCAATATTGAAAGATGATGACATAAAGAAGCATTCCACATTACACATGGAATGAATGTCACTGCCGGTCCACAACCTTGGAAAAACTTTATTCAAAAAAATGTTCATAACGAAAAGATCCAAACAGATACATACTATCAAAGAAGAGAGAAAATTTGACGAAATGTAGACTATAATTCCAAAATATCCCATTCAGTCTTCCTTTGAAAATCCTTGCTTCTGATTCGTCGGTCCTTGAACCGTGTGCCATGTTTTTCAAAATATTAATGAAAATCTAAAACAAGGACCGTAGAAAAATCCTTTATGAAAAGATTTTGGCTATTATTTTTTTCACTTATGAGTTTCTCGCATGTTTTATTCGGATTCTAAAATCTGAAATATTTTAACGTGTTTTTGAGTTTTTATAAGATATTTATGCCGTTCGGATTCTATAATCTGAACTACACGCGAGAAATCAATAGGATGGAAATAAAAAGTCAAAGATTTAACTTATATAAGAAAAATTCATTGATATCATGTAGGTTTGTTGGATACCACTGTGAATAGGTTTGATGGAGTTAAACTTTATAAGGTTCGAGTTTAATTTGGTAAAAAATAAAAATTAAGCTTAGGCATGATCAGTGACTTGATAAAGGCTTGTTTTTAAAAGGAAAAAGTTTTGTATGGGATGTTAGCCTATTAAAAAGACCATTTCATTTGAATGTATTTAAGTAAGTAATATGACTTATATATGAACTAACAAACCTATGAGATTAAACTTCATTTTAATATTTAATATGACATTTTAGAAATTCTAAATATATACAATGTCATATGAACTTTGTACTTTGAAGTTGTAAAGGAAAACTCTTATCCCTGAGCCGACACCACTAAAATGTATAATGTCATGTTTCTCTTTTTGAACAAGCAAAAATAGAATGTATTAACATCAACAATGTAATCTTTTTAGGACAAGGCGTACCAAAAAATACCACTACAGTTTATAATAAGTCAATCACAAAAAGAAGCCAAAAAAGCCACTTATTTGATGCCTAAACAAGTAAAAGGGCACGAATGCTATCAATGATAGCCAAAGACAAAATTCACATTCATTCCCTTCATCCACCAATAAGAATAATGTTTTACTTTCTCCCATAACTGTGGAATAGAATTCTCCGAATAATTTAAGATTCTATCTATTGTTTCGATCTTTGCAGAACACCCAAACATATAGAAGCCGTATGAGCTATAAAAATGAGCGCCTTGCTTTCAAACCATGTGTTGCATACACAAATTGAATAAAGTGATCCAAAAGAGATTGTGGATCCGCTGCCGAAAACCCAATCCACGACTGAACTAAGGGCCAAAGAGATCTGAAGGATCTGCAAGAGATAAATAAATGATGAGCTGATTCAACACTTCCACACCCAGTCACGCAATACTGAGCATCTAAAGGGATAATGTCGCGAGCCACCAAGTTTGATTTTGAAGGTAATATGTCACGAAGTAGTCGCCACGGAAAAATAGAGACCTTCAAAGGAACCTAATTGTGTCAAACTAGAGCCGCCGCTATGTTCAAAGATATCAAATCCTGAGAAGTTAATAGCTAATAAAATTCGCGAACTGAATAACCCCGAACAAGTTCGGTTGTTATTTGCCTTTGATCTGATAAATGAGTCTGCGAAACAATGTCATGAAGTAATGTCCTACACTTCACTAACAACTCCTCCTCTCACACCCACAACCTCCTACGCCACTTCCCCGCCTCACCCCCACACGCTAACCCAGGGAAAACATATCAGCCACCGTACTCAACTTATTCTTAGCCAAATCGAATAAATAACTAAACCGCACAACAAAGGAGTCCCTCCTAACCACGGATCATACCAAAAATAAGAATGCAACCCATTTCCAACCATTTTCGAGAAACTCTCCTCAAACCAATTACCTCCAACACCATCCATCGTATACGGATTTTAGCAATCTCCCTCCACCATGTTGATGTCATATTTCATTGATAGTTTATAATAATAATAATAATATATTTAAATATGCAATTAATTTTTTGGTTACATAATATGCAACTAATTAACGAGGTTAATGAATTAAAATTACTAACAAAAAAATTGCAATTTTAAGTAGATCGGACAATGCATAATATATGCAAGGTTCAGGGTTCAAACTCCGGCCACCACTAAAAAAGATCAGACAGTAGACATGCAAGATTTTTTTATTACATTTTTAGTAATAAATTTCTATAAAATCCTTAATTTTTCTTTTCAAAAAAAGTATGCTCTGACCAAAGCATGAAAACTTTAAACCCATTGATTTTAGAAAAATGATAATGCCTAGGTCCCAACCAAAAAGGAAGGTTTCCAACAAAACACCAGCTATAGTGTTCACCTTTATAAAAAGCTTTATAAAATTGTGTCTATAACTGTTTACATATCATTGCAGATCAAACTATGGAGATTCATTAAAAAAGAAATTCCATGGCTAACTCTACAATTCACCTTTTATCTATCCTTATCTTTGTTAGATTCCTCTCTTCTGCAACTATGGCACAAGACTCTCCATTATTTCTGAATACAATTTGTTCCATCAACGTTACCACACCTAGCAGCACCTTCCAAAGCAATCTCATAAACCTCTTCTCTTCATTGTCATCAAAAGCCATAGGCAACACCAAATTCTACAACACCACAATCACTGGTAAAAATCCCTCAGATTCCGTATATGGATTGTTCATGTGTAGAGGTGACATACCCTCTCAGCTATGTCATGACTGCATAGTTAAAGCAACCAATCAGCTATCCTCAGAGTGCTCTTTGTCCAAACAAGCTGTGATTTGGTACGGTGAGTGCATGGTTCGATACTCTGACAACTCTTTCTTTTCCACGATCGATATGATGTCAGGTTTTCACTGGTGCAATACCGCCAATGTCTTAAACATGAAAAGCTTCTTGTCTTTATTGTTTTCAACCATGAATCGAACTGTAGATGAAGCAGCAAGTCCACTTATTGGTGACAAAAACAATAAGTTTGCAACCAAAGAAACAAAAATTTCGGAAAATCAGACCCTTTACTGTCTAGCTCAGTGCACGCCCGATTTGTCGCCTAATGATTGCAGAACCTGTCTCACTAGTGCTATTGAGACACTTTCAGAGGGTTGTGATGGAAAGGTGGGTGGGAGACTTCTTTATCCCAGCTGTAATATTAGGTATGAATTATATCCATTTTATAGGTCTACTTATGTTCTTTCCCCAAATGAGCTTGCTCCTCAAACAAATGATTCCAAACAAGATTCTAAAGTACTTTCAGAAGATTCATTTTATCTTTCCTATAATTGCTCAAGTAACCACAACACAATCACCGACAAAAACATCAAATTACTTCTGTCTTATTTGTTATCGAACGCCACAATCGGTAAAAAATATTATAGCCTTAAAGTGGAAGAAATTGTGTATGGTCTCTTCATGTGTCGAGGTGATCTTCCCTCTCGCCTTTGTGTTCAATGTGTCAAAAACGCAACGGAACAACTATACTCAAAGTGTCATTCCTTCCCGGAGGGTATAATTTGGTACAGCCATTGCTTGCTTCGCTATTCGAATAGGTATTTCATTCATAACATCGAAACAAGGCCTATGTTCCGCGATATAAATATTACCAATGATCCCATCCCAGACCAAAACTTGTTCACAAATGCATTGTCAAATCAATTATCTGAACTTGTCAATGTTACGGGGAACCATGGAGAAAAATATATGACAAGTTCATTGATATTAAATGATAAACAATCTTTGTATACTCTTGAACAATGTATACAAGATTTGTCTAGTCAGGATTGCATTTCATGTCTAAATGATATGATCAGTAGAGAAATTCCATGGTCATTTTTGGGAAGTGTTGGAGGAAGAATCATATATCCTAGCTGCAATCTGAGGTTTGAATTGTTCAAATTTTACATGGACAGCGACGAAGCTCTACCGCCTGGAAGTCCTACAACATTTGCAAGACATACAGGTGAACTCTTTGTTCAAGTATGATTAAATTCTTCTAAATTGAGAAAATCATATATTGATATTTAAATCATGAATGATTTTCTATGAACGTGCTATTTCTTACTTTATGCTTTAACTAAAGTGAGTTATCCACTTTACAGTTGTAAGTTGTTAAATCAGCTCAAGTAATATTTTCGAGAGAGCAAATCAAAGAAATTAGAATATCTATTTTAACCCTTAATAATTTTTTAAAAAGAAATAATGAAATGGGCCCTAGAGAATCTAATTTGAGAGCAAACTCAAAGGTCACGGGTCAGACGCGTTTATACTGGTCATGCGAACTTGTGTCTTAAGAGAACATCCACATTGGAGACACTCAATTGTGAGGTCTTAAATGAGTCTCACATGGACACAAAACTTTCTTATTATTTTTTAATAATAATATCTAATAGGTACTCAACCACTCCAATGGAGACCCTCTAAAAGGGTTCCATCAATAACTATTTATTTAAGACACTATTATCTATTTTATAATATTAAATTGATTAAAATGTAAACTTACAAAATTTATATCAACTGTAGTTTATTAAAAAATTGAAAAATAATTAAAGTTTGAAAAATAATTAATAATAATATTGTCAAATATTAAGAATTACAAATTATTTAAAATGATGATAAAATTACATAATTAAAACAATAACTAATTTTCTAAAAT
>Ga0228711_1011113_pt1 | contig 11576 bp, 16 predicted proteins | sample MedpolnodulmetaG_2_FD_177996 | JGI IMG/M metagenome (GOLD analysis project Ga0228711, IMG submission 177996) | Root nodule microbial communities from Medicago polymorpha collected in Santa Monica, California, United States - brown nodules | ecosystem: Host-associated > Plants > Roots > Nodule...
TTCAAATAAAAATCCAAACTTTTTAACTTAAACTCTCATCTAACCATTGTTGAAAGTCAATCAAATTCATAACTCCCTGTCGGAACGATACTCTTTATTACTACATCGGTAAACCGTGCACTTGCGGATTTACTACATCATAGTATCAACAGGAACACTTTATGTAGGATGTTTTTTGGCTGTCTGCTCAATTGTCGCAACTGGTTCAGATTCCGAAGCATTTGCAACTGGTTTAGCAAAAGCTAATGAAGACCCCATACCGGAAGGGTTATCATGTGGCTGCCACTTCTGTTTTTGTTGCTTCTGTTTAATAACTGCTTGTTTTCCTTTGACCTTCACCTTGTGTGTTTTCATGTTGTCCTTAGGATTCGGATGCAACCAACGACAATTATTGACCGAGTGACCAAGAATTTGTCAAAGTGTGCATGACTCCAGCAACCATTCATACTCCACCTCAACCGGGAAAGCATAAATATTTATTTTTAATTAAAACCAAAATTTCACTCGTTAGTCTGTATTTTCAATATACTCAATTCGTCAAGAAAGAATTTTGTGTCGAAGTTGGGATTGACACTTGATTACATTCCAGATGATTGAAAGACTCGATGTATTAACCCCTTTTCGCTAAAATTATTTTATTTATTTATTATGTGTGGTTGTATGTGATTAATTGTCTCTGTGTGTATCTTATTTGGGGTTAGTGAGTTTTGGCTTAAGAAGAGTATTTTAGTCATTTTAGACTCAGAGGTATTTTGGTCATTTGGTAAGCAAGGGCAAAATAGTCATTTTATTTAGAAGGTTCTGCTTTGATTCACTTAGTCGAATAGTCAATTGCTATGACTAGGTATTTGAGTTGTTCGACAGCTTTAGGGAATGGTCACAGAAGGTCAATGCCCCACCAAGCGAACAACCAAGGAGAGACTAAAGATGTTAGCTCGGCAGGAGGTGTGATGTGCATATCTCCATGTCGTTGACATTTGTCACACAGGTTGACGTAATCTTTGGCGTCCTTCAGCATGGTGGGCCAAAATTATCCTGCTCGTAAGACTTTTTTGGCGAGAGCTTTTGCTCCAAGATGTTGCCCACATATACCGTTGTGTATTTCAGCGAGGACTTCTTGGGTCTCATTTGGTCCCAGACACTTGATAAGTGGTGTGATGAAACCCCTTTGTAGATGGTTCCTTCCACTAAAGTGAATGAAGAGGCCCTTCGCTTCAGCCTCGTTCTTTCATGAGGATCTGTAGGGAGTTCCCCGCTAGTTATGTAGCGTGTTATGGGTCCTCTCCAGTCTTCTACACCGATGATTGCATTAACTTCGTGGATTTGAGCTTTTTTCCTTTGAACATTAGGTTCGTTGAGGAATTCTTGGATAACGCTTTTGTTCCCATTAGCGGTCCATGTATTGGCAAGTTTTGAAAGAATGTCTGCTCAGGCGTTCTGTTCGCGGGGAACATGAGTTACCTCTACAGACTCGAATTCTTTCATTTTTGCCAATACTAGCTGGACATATTCTTGCAAGTGCTCCTCTTTGACCTGGTATTCGCCAGTAACCGGAGAAGCTACTAATTGAGAGTCAATAAAGATTTTTACCTTTTTGGCTTTGAGGTCTTGGGCAATCCGTAGGCCAACTAAGATAGATTTGTATTCTACAGTGTTGGTCGTCACGGGAAAGGATAATCCCAGAGATAGTTCTACAATTATGCCTTCGTCGTTTTCAATGATCACTCTTGCCCCGCTTCCCTTTGAATTGGATGATCCGTCTACGAAGACAGTTCATTCTCCCTCCTTGTTCTCTTTCGAAGGAAAGGTCATTTCGGCAATGACATCTACGAATACATGTGCCTTCAGTGCCTTTTTGGACTCGTAGTGTATGTCGAATTCTGATAATTCGAGCGACCACTTCCTCATCCTTCCGGCGACGTCAGGGCGACCCAAAATTTGTCTAATGGATTGATCGGTTCGGACTACAATTGTATGCGCCAAGAAATATTGCCTTAACCTTCGTGCTGGCGTTACGAGAGCGAGGGCTACCTTTTCTATCTTTTGTTACCTCATCTCTAGCCCCTGCAACGCTTTGCTGGTGAAGTACATCGGTTTCTACCCTTGTGGTGTTTCTCTGATTAGAATGGCGCTAACTGCATCAGAAGAGACTAAAAGGTAGATATACAATATTTCACCTGGATCAGGCCGCGAGAGAAATGAAGGTTGGGAGAGAGTGCCCTTTGGGTGTGTCAATGCGGCTTCGCATTCGTCCGTCCACTCAAACTTTGTCTCTTTCCTCAAGAGTTTGAAGAAAGGGAGAGTGTGCTGAGCAGATTTAGCGACGAATTGAGAGAGAGAAGTTAACATCCCGTTGAAGTTTGGATGCATTTCGCCTCAATTCCTCTTTCTGTTAGGTAAAAACTGAGGAATTTGCCCGCCTGGACTCCGAAGGTGCATTTTTCAAGGTTGAGTCGCATGTTGTATTTTCAGGTTTTTTCGAACACTCTTTCGAGATGGGCGGCATGATCAATCTCTTGGTGAGATTTGACAATCATGTCCTCCATGTAGACCTCGAGGACGTCGCCCAAAAGATCTTTGTCATATACTTTGTGCATCATTCGTTGAAAAGTAGCCCCTGCATTTCGTAGACCAAAGGGCATTACGTTGTACTAATAGTTCCCCGATTCGGTCATGAAGGTTGTTTTCTCTTTATCTTCGTCAGCCATGGGTATCTGGCTGTAACCAAAATAGGCATCCATGAAGGATAAGAGTTTGTAGCCGAAGGAATTATCCATGAGATTATCTATGTTAGGAAGAGGATATGCGTCTTTAGGGAAAGCCCTATTAAGATTGGTATAATCAACACACATACGCCATTTTCCATTAGATTTCTTGACAAGTACAACGTTTGAGAGCTATGTAGTGTATTTGGCCTCGGAAATAAAATTTGCCTCTAGGAGGTCTTTTACAACTTTCTCTGCAGCCTCTGATTTTCCAGGAGACTGATTTCTATGTCGTTGGGCTACAGCGCTAACACTAGGATTGACTGTCAGCAGGTGACAGGCGACGCTAGGGTCGATTTCGGGCATGTTAGTTGCGCTCCAGGCAAACAGATCAGTGTTTTCCCTCAAGCAAGCGACTAGCTGTGCTCTGGCGAGTTTAGGAAGATCCTTGTCGATCTTGAAGCACTTTGAAGAGTCGTCTCCAAAGGGGACCAACTCGAACTCCCCGTCGGGAATAGGTCTAAGAAGTTTCGCGTTGAGCGGATCCTTCTTTTCCATCTTCTGCTCCTTGAGGTCTTCTTTGGTGAACCTGGGATCAAGTTCGACCAAATTTGCATCCATAGTGCTCGCAGCAGCTTTCCCTTTGTCTTCAGCAAGTTTGTTGGATTGGGAAACCGAGTTCTGGGTTTTATTGGCCTGAAGGAAACATCTTCGAGCAGCCTCGATGTCTCCGTTCAGGGAGGCGATGATGCCATCCTTTGCAAGGTATTTCAACTTCAGATGAGAGGTTGAACATTTAGCACCCAACTGGGCAAGTCCGGTTCTCCCTATAATGCAGTTATAAAGAGATGGGCAGTCGATCACCAGGAAAGGGATCTTTACTGTCTTCTTTGCCTCCTTTTCGCCGAACGTGACCATAAGCTCCACGTAGCCCCAAGGTTGAGTGGAGGAGTCATTGAAGTCGTAGAGTTCATTTTCAACATATGGAGAAAGGTTTTTCTCTGTTAGTTGGAGGGTTTTGAATAAACCGGTGTACATGATGTTGCACGATGCCCCTGTGTCTATTAAGACTCGGCGGACGTCGGTGTTAGCCATCAATGCTCAAACGAGCAAAGGAATGGTTAAATTTGGAGCTCCACCTGGTAATTCGGAATCATAAAATGCCAACGGTGGTCTTCCTCCTAAGTTTGCATGGGAGGGGACCAGCAAGTTGACGCTCATGAGTTCTTCGATCTTTGTATTCATGCTTCCCATGGAGATGTTCATTGTTCCTCCAGTGATAACGTTGGCGACAGGAACTGTTCCCATGTGCATGAGTAGGGGATGACTTCCACATTATCAGGAAAATTACCCAGATGTTCCACGGACATGGTGACTACCTTGTCCACTTCATTGCTATCGGTTATGTGTTCGATAGTCTTTTTCTACGACTTTGGATTCTCGACGAACTACTTGAGTCTTCCTCGTTGAATGAGGAGTTTGATAGCATCCTTCAGATGGATGCAGTCGTCGGTGAAGTGCTTGTGGCACTTGTGGAATCAACAGTACTTGGTTTTGTCGACCCCTTTCTTCTCTTGTGAGCGAGCCTTTGGTGGTTTGACGCCAACTTCCTTCAGATGGCTACAACGATCTTGGCAAAGATCTTTTCCCTAGACATGGCCAAGGGTGTGTACTCGGTGAAGCGACCGGTGGGTCCCTTGCTTTCGCGAGTCGTCTTGCCTTCCTTCTTTTTCTCATGGAAGGGCTTCTTAGAGGATTCACCAGCAGGCTCCTCCTTCCTGGATTTGTTGAGGTTGTCCACGTACAGCTCCTCTTCATATCTTATGTAGATCTTGGCGATCGCTAGGAACTCATTGAAAGTCCTTGGGCGATCTAGGCGGACAACCTTCTTCACGTCCGTACCTTCGCGCACACCTTTGGTAATGACGTACCGCTTCATTGTGTCGTTGGCACCCCGTACTTGCACAACTTCTTTGTTGAACCTTTTGGTGTAGTCCCGAAGAGGTTCGCTCTTTCCTTGAACAATAGCTTAAAGGGACGCCACCGTCTTTGGTTGTGTCCTTGAAGTAGTGAAGTGGGCGGTGAACTCATCGTAGAGGTCGCTCCATGAGTCAATGGAGTTTCTCCGTAAGTTCTTAAACCTCGTCTTAAAGTGGTGACGAAGAGCTTGCATTTCACGGCACCCTGCACCGATCGGTAGGTAAGAACCGCCTCAATGTTCTCAATATTCTCATATGGATTCGTTGTTCCATCGTACGAATCCATCTGAGGAGGCTTATCTAGTCTGCGGGGGATATGAGCTTCTCAGATGCGCCGTGTGAATGGACCGTAAGCATTACGGTCATTTCGGGCATCGCGGTTGTCCTCGGAACTAGAGGGGGACCAAGAGTGTCTGTTGTGTCTTGGCGGGGATCTCCTTGGAGGAGATAGTCTTGGAGGAGATCGTTTGGAGGATCTCCTTCTGGTTGTCCTCCTGGTGTGAGCGACGAGGTCTCCTTCCTCCTTTGCTACGTGCTGGGGAAGGAGTCCGTTTGGTTTGAACCAACTGACGTACTTGCTCAAGATCCATCAGACGACGGTTCTGTTCCTCGATTAACGAGCGTTATTGACGAGGGCACCTGTTGGCGTGGCGTCTTCTGGCGTTTCTGTAGGTCGTGGAGGACCCTGAAGAGGCCTTTCTTCAAGAGGGATGTCTTGATGAGGGATTATTTGTATGGCATCTCCTCGAGGTGTACCCACAGGAGAAGGTGAAGATATCATTCGGTCCCGTTGGAGGACATGAACTTGACTTCGTATCTGTGAGCTAGCACTGTTGGCAGTCATGGTAATTTATTGGAAAGCTTTGGTTTTTAGAGGTTTAAAAATGGGGAGAGCTTATATTTTCCCACAGACGGTCCCAATGATCGTAATTAATCATAAGGTGACTGCCGATGCTTTGAATGCGGTGATTAAGTGGTAACTGAAAGCTTCAATAGTGCTTCTTGGAACGACGAGGGTGTGTGTCCCTGCAGGCACCCGACGCTCAAGTCAGTATAGATCAGAGAATGAGGATTTAGACAGAGGATTGATTCTACCCTGGGGACTATTACGGGTCCCCTATATATAGAGGTAGGTGGCTACAAAGCTGTTGTTACGACACACGTGTGTCCGGAGGTTACGAAATTGTGGGAAGTATAACCGCCGGAGAGAGATCTGCGGGAACGTGGAAAGAGTCATTTGCTCCGTGCACCCCCTCGCAGGGAAGGGGTGTGTTGCGAGTAAATATTGCCAAACGCGATGTTTGGGCTTGAACAGTATTGGGCCCAAGTAAATGGGCTTAAAGTATGATCGACCGATCCGGAACAGTTTCAGATAACTAGTAGTGGCAACCCGACATTGCGAGGGGTTACTCCGTGCGTACATGTTATCAGTTGCTCACTTCTCAGGAACCCCCTCTCGTGGATGTTTCAGATAACCTGATATGGCATACTCAAGTGTCGTTGATGTAAAAGCCCGATTTTCGCTAGAATGATTTTAATTAATTATTATGTGTGTTTATATCTGTTTGTATGTGATTAATTTTCTCTATGTATGTTTTATTTGGCATTAGTGGATTTTGGACTAAGGGGTATTTTGGTCCTTTGGCGAGCAAGAGTAAAATAGTCTTTTGGGTACGAGAATTACTTTTAGTGTTTTAAGTAGGAGTAATTATTTTTACTAAGTTACTAGTGGGTTGTGGTAATTAATTAGATACGGTGATTATTCGTTATCTGACGGTTAAGTGAGTAGTAACTCGGTGAATTAGTTACTAAGAACATTGAGCCCATTAAGACAACTAGGGTTTGAGTCCATTAGTGTGGTGACTATATAAACACTAGTCTTAAGAGAAATTAGGTCATAACCTTCATTTCACTCATTTTCACAAATATTTTAAGATAGAGTTAGAGAGAGAAAGGAGATCTTGAAGAACAAGAAAGAACTAGAGAGAGAAAGCTTTAGGTTGGTGGATAGGAGAAAAATTGAAGCTAGGGATTTTATTGTTGAAGAGTAGAGGTAAGGGGGATAGTCTCTTTTTCTCAATTTAAGCCATAATGACTTTTTCTACTTGTGGGTTTAAGTGCTTTTGTTATAATTGTGACTTTTTGTAGAATTAAATGATAAAATTCGTGCTCCTTTTTCATGTGAAATTGTGGGAATGATAAAGTTCATGAATTTGTGGTGTTATTATCTTAAACTTCATAGTTGTTGTTATTGTTGAGTTGTTTTCATGATTTTTGACTATTTGAGTGAAATTCATGAATTGGTGTATGATTGTTCATGAAACATGTTTGAAGTCACTTCATTAATGTTTATTTATGTTTATGTGTTGATGGGTTTTGAAAAGTTGTGGTTGTTTTGAAGTTTGAATGAGAAATGAGAAAAATAGTGGTTTTTGGTGAAAATGATCTAGATGATGATTTTGAGATGAATTGATGTTTTAATCCGATGTTTGTTGTGGTTTTGAATGCCTTTTCACGATTGTAATCAAGTGTATAAGTGTTGGGGTCAAGGGGATCAAAATAGGGGTTTTGGGGTTCAAAATTGTGAATTCCCGAGAGGAAAAACCAAGAACAGGGTGACTTGTTCTGGTGTAACTCGCCTGGCAAGAATATCTCGCTAGGGCGAGTTGCCCAGTAACAGAACACCCTGTTTTGGGAGTTCCGAGCTATGGGGGTCGATCCCAGTGGTTCCAAACTGATTCTTTTGATGTCAATAAATGTATTTGAACACTCTACACTTATAGTGTATACTCAATTGAGACATTTGAATTCGTTTACTTTGGTTTTTTGAGAGGTTGTCTGAAAATGCAAATTTTCATAAACTTAGCCGAACTTTACCGAACTAATGTCTTATGGTCGGATAACTCTTAGGAGACTTTGAAATCATATTGTTTCTTTGATCTAATGTGAAAGAATTGTTAAGGATTGGGTGTTTATTTTGATTGATGTTAAGATGTAGCTAAATGCCCGTCTTTATGTGAAAGGTTAATTTGAAACTATATTGTTTCTTTGATGTGTTAGATGATGATTATGGTGTTGATTCTTTTGAAGATTATGAATAAATGAAATGATGATGACTTGTTGATTGTATAGATGTTAGATGATGATTATGGTGTTGATTCTTTCACGCCTTCCAAGTTCAAAAACGTTCAGCTTCTTGGTTCTCACTCATCTCAATCGTCTCATTCATTCATCTTCATCAATCACCACCAACATCATCAAACGATCATGTCTAGCAAAACCTCCTCTCCATCTCTTAAACAAACCATGGATTATGAATTTCAAGAAACCAGCACTTTAGTTCCTAAAATGATCAAACCAATCACTACAGTTCCTCCCATCAAATCTAAAGGAACAACCCTCACTAAGTCTGTTTCAAAGAAAAAGAAAGCTGCTAAATAAAAAAGGGGAACAACTAAAACTGCTCTGAGTATGACTGACTTGTATGAGAAGGAAAACCCCTTCATATCTACTGTTGTTGAACCCAATGTTGGGGCCTCTGATAAGGACTCCAAAAGTATGGATGCTGAAGCAACCGTCAAAACTGCTTCTGATGTTGCCTCTTCTGAGGATGATAAAGAGAATGCGCAAAGATGGAAGTACATCTTTCACAAAAGGTTGGCGTTGGAAAGAGAACTAGGCAAGGAAACTGTGAAGATGAAAGAGGTGATGAATATGATCAAAGAAGCAGGGATACTGAAGACAGTGTGCAATATTGGTAAATGCTATGAAAAATTAGTGAGAGAATTTTTGGTAAATGTGTCTGGAGACTGCGACAACCCTCTGAGTCAGGAGTATCATAAAGTGTATGTTAGAGGTGAATGTGTCAACTTCTCTCCTAACATTATCAACAGATACTTGGGGATTGAGGAGGCTGGTGCTGCTGAGCTGAAAGTGACTGACGACCAGATTTGCAGAGAAATCACTGCAAATAAAGTAAGAGTTTGGCCTAAGAAGGGAAAGATTTCTTCTGGAAAGTTGTTAGTGAAATATGCCATTCTCAACCGAATAGATGCATCCAACTGGGTTCCAACAACACATTCCTCTAACATTGCTACACGTTTGGGAAAGTTTATTTACTCTGTAGGCACTAGAACTAGAATGAACCTTGGAAAATATGTCTTTGAACAAACTGTCAAGCATGCTAAGACAGATGCTGTAAAATTTCCTATAGCTTTTCCCACCTTGTTATGCAATATTATGATAGAACAACGTCCCAGTCTAGTAACTATTGTTGACACTCCAATGAAGAGGGAATCTCCTCTTACTCTTCACTAAAAATTGTTTGGGTCCAGTCATGTTCCAGACATTGTTGGAACATCTGGAATTTTACCTGTTGTAGGGATGAGGACAAAGCAGGAGATAGTGGCTGCACTCAAGGACACTTGTGTTATACTGGATGAAAGAAAAACCCAGTTTGTACTTATGCTCCATTCCTTAGAAAGAGAAAATGTTGCAACTGAGAATGATTTGGAGAAAAGTAAGGAGGAAGAAGCAAATGATGCTGAGGATGATAATACAGATGAAGTTGACAATGGCAATGAAAATGAAAGTAGCAAGGAAGATTCTGATAGAAGTGCTGAGGCCGCTGTATGATTTTTTTTTAATTTCAGAACTTATTTTGTGTGGGCTTAGCCCTGATCATTTTGTGTACATGTGTGTGCCTATGGTTTTTAATCCCATAACTCTGCACTTTAAAGTTTCTTGGTACTCCTGTTTTATGCATGGATACTTTTGACATTTTCTAGTATCTTCTGATTTTTGATACTGTCTTATTTGGCTATTATCTGTTTGGCATATTTTGTGGCTAAAAAGGGGGAGAAAAATGTATATCTATATACTCTCTGTATGCCTGTTTTGTTTGCATTTATTTTGCAGCTGTTTGGATGTGTGTTGTACTGCACCTACTTATGTGTATGCATATATGCCTGTATTCATGTGTTGCATTTATTTTGCAAATATTTCAGGATGTGTAGATGTTGTTACTAATGTTACAACATCTCTATGTTGTCTGAGAATTTATTTTTCTCAACCTTTATTGTATACATGTTCCTTGTTGATGTTCTCTCGAATGTTGGAACATGTATGAGAAGACTTGTGCAGATGTTGGCATAAATACTGCAACATCTTGATGCTGATATGAGAATTTTCTTTTCTCAGTACTCTGATGTACATGTTCCCTGCTGCTGCTATAAGAAACTGGAACATGTCTATTTGTGTGACCTTGATAGGTCTTCTAGCTTAGGACTACTGATAGGTCTGCTAGTTGGTGAATGTTCCCTGAAAGACTTTATGCCCAAAACCTGAAGTATTCTTTTGTCTATGCGTTAGAAGTTTGTGCCTTTTAATATGCATGTATTCAGGGGGAGTAATGGAATATTCCTGTAAGTAGTCACTCTTAAGTTCATATATTCAGGGGGAGTGATACTTCTATGTGTGCTTGTGCTAGTCCAAGCTGGTTGATAAGATGTTGAGTCAGATGTCTAAACATTCATGTCTGTCTCCTATAAGTATGGGAATTTATTTTTCCCTTGCTTCTATTTATGGTTGGTGACAGTACTCTGAAGACATCCATGCATGTCACTTGTAAGTGTAGGAATTTACTTTTTCCTTACTTCTATGGTTGGTGAGTGACAGTGCTCTATAGGTTTGGAAATTTATTTTTCCTTGCCTCTCTGTGTGGCAGGTACTCCTGTCTGATGTTATGAGGGATGTTGGAACATCCAATGTGAATGAGAACTCCTGTTTGTCTTGAATATGTGTTCGTGATGCTTGAGGAAGTGTATTTATGGTATCCCTTTGGATTATGTGACCTAGTTGTTTCTTCATAGGTATGTGCTCATGCTCTTGGAAAAATGGTTGTCTTCTGTATCCCTCTTTATTCTTTGGATTTGGCCTTAATTTGTTTTAGCCAAAAGTTTGTCAAAGGGGAGATTGTTGGGTATTCGTATTGGCTGCATTATTGCTAAAACAAATATCCTTGATGTGTAAGTTGAAACTAATGTTTCAACATGTGGTTAGGCATCTCTATAAGATGTTGGATACAATGTTCCAACATCCTGGCACGGTTCAGTGTGCCTGGGTTCATGCCTATTTGTGCGGGCGCCCTTCATTGTTTAAGGAAACAATATTTCCTTATCTTATTGACAAAGCAACGCGCATATCTTTTCATGATCAGTTATGGAATATTTCTAAAGTAGTATTTTTATTTTAGGAAATATTTGTTATTGGTTGGAACGATCCTATAAATGTTCCGACATTTTAGGATTTTCCATATTTGTTTCTGATTCTTGTTTTGCAGATTAGCTGAACCGATCTGCTTTGTGTTGAAGCCTAACAAGAATATTTAGCCCAAGCTGCTTCAGTATATAAGGGAGACTTCAAGACCTAATTGGTCATTCAAACCGTCATACTAAAAAGTTTAGATTTTTAGGGTTTTGAGTCTACATGTGCTCTACTCTTGTATTGTTTCTGATGCAAGTTTAGAACCTTTTGTGAGCCTTTCTTGTATCGTTTGTGGTACTTGTTTAGGACTGTGTGTGTGAGTTTGATACTCTTGTGTACTACACCGAAGTTGTGAAACAAGGTGTTAGTTGTTTGTGTTTGAAGTTAACTTCATCCTTGAGTTTGTGTTTAGGTCTGATAGGTCACAGGGGCTGTGACTGACCATTAGGATAGTGAGATGGGATCTCAGATCTAGGAGTTCCTAGGTTGAAATCAATACGGGTAGGTCCTAGGTCTTTAGTGTAAACGAGGAGTTTGCTGAGAGCTATAGAATAAGGACTACACTAGTGGATTTCCTTCCTGGCTTGGTAGCCCCCAGAGTAGGTGTGTTTGTCACCGAACTGGGTCA
>Ga0228711_1011115_pt1 | contig 11576 bp, 7 predicted proteins | sample MedpolnodulmetaG_2_FD_177996 | JGI IMG/M metagenome (GOLD analysis project Ga0228711, IMG submission 177996) | Root nodule microbial communities from Medicago polymorpha collected in Santa Monica, California, United States - brown nodules | ecosystem: Host-associated > Plants > Roots > Nodule...
TTTTCATTATTAACAAAGAAGAAATTCAAGAACACAACTGGTAATATTATTTGGTAAGAAAACAAAGTTAATAGCTTAAATTGATGTATTTTTTGCATTTTTTTATCCTTTTTGCAGTCGTTTCATAACATAGTATTGAATGTATAATCAATATAATATTTATATTCTTCAAAACCAATGCGATACCCGTGCATCGCACGGGTTAGAGTCTAGTGTCTACAAAAGAGAATTCATGGGAAGATGTGTAAGGAAGCCTACATGGAGTCGGGATGATGCTGCTTCATTAGGGAGGTTGAACTCCTAAAAAAAAGTTAAAGGAGAGTTCGAAAGGCAGTGTTCTCCCTTTGTTGCTCATATAATCCGTTGATTAACATTATGTTCAATCAAGTTGTATAACTATAAAAGGATTTGAATGTCTATTGCACTACTAGAATCTATCGATTTACCTGTGGAATTTCCTGCGAATGTCAATCCGCAGGAATACTTGTGAATTTTCCTGCTCAGGATCGGCCCAACAGATTAAGAGGCCTAAAGCAGAAAATTTAATGTGGCCTTTAAAATTATTATTTTTTTAATAGAATATTTATATAAAATCAATTTTGTGGAGACCAAAATTTGAATTCATGACCAAGTAATCAAAACCTTTTTGGTAATCAGTTAAGTTATGCAAATGTTTGTAATTTATCTGTCATATAACATGCTTATAACCAAATTAATTTTTTAGAGGTCTTTTTTTTCACCCAAAATTTTGAGGCCTAAAGCTCTTGCTTAGCCCTTAGGCCTGCCCTGTTCCTGTTGTTTCCGTTTCACTGAGTACATTTCCTGTGGATCCTATTTCCGCAAGATATCCACAGGTAACTCTAACTTTTGCCGAGGCTTTTGACGCGGAATCTTTTGGTTACATTTCCTGCGGATTTTCCTGTGGATTTGTTTATTTTTAATTTTTTTTATTTTTTTTAAAAATTGTAGATTTTGAGTATCTTATTTTTTCTATTTACATAGTGAACATGGACCCTATAATTTTAAATTTAATTTCAAATGAAATATCAAACTATTTTTGTCAATTGTAATTATATTTTTATACATATACAATGTTAAAATATTTTGAAAAATAATATTTTTTGACACAATTTTAATAAATAATATTAGAACACAAATTCTATAAAAAAAAAAAATATAACACAAATGTTGACAAAATACTTCGAATATGTCACAACAACATATATTGTGTGTGCAAGCTCAATTAGGTTTTTGACAATATTTAAAAACGAAAAATAGAGTCCATATATGTTTATAGAATTTAAGAAAAAAAGGAAGACAAGATCCAAAATGAACTGTAAAGTATCCACAATATAAAAAAAAAATGAGTCTTCACTCATACATTTACTAGACATATTTGTTTCCTATAAGAAAATTGATAATATTTTTTGAAAATTAAATTAATAATTTTGTATCTCTATAAGATTTTTTTAAACATATTCATTAACTATTTTGTTTTCCATAAGTAAACTAATGAATTCTTATTAGATGAATTTTACGTCGTTGTCGGTGTATCTCTATTAGAATTTTTAAACATATTCATTAAATATATTTTCTTAATAGCAAAAATATATTGTTGTTATTATTATTATTATTATTGAGAGAAATATATTATTAAATTATTTATATAACTTTTACAATAAACATATTTTGTTAGAAGAGAATAAACATATTTTGTTCCAAATTATCAAGTGATTTTCCTTTGGATTTTCTGCAAGAAGCTACAAGTTCCTGAGGATTTTGCTGCCGATAAAATTTTGCTGCGGAATTACTTGCGGCGTTTGCTGCAGAATTACTTGCGGTATGTTCATAGGAAGCAAATACACGGGCAGGGAAACTCATCCAGTTATGCCCAATGAGCTCAAAATTTTGTCCAAAGCCTTGTAAATTTCCTTTTTGAATCTTTTATTTGAGGACAAACAAATAGCTAAGTTGGGGAGAGATTTGATAAGTGTTTAAAAGTGAGTATTTCATGATAGGTTTTAGGCACTTTAGTTACTTGTTTTGCAAGTTAGTCAAGGAAAAAGCTACAATTTAATGAATATATGCCATTTATGCTTTGTGTGCCTTACTTTACCCCATTGTGTAGGAAATTGCAAGCCAGGACCTGAAAATAGCAAGGAAATCATCAAAGTGCAATAAGATCACTCGCCACAGCGAGAAAAATCTATAGAGCCCCCATTCTCTACGCCAGCAAGCACACCATAGCGAAGTCAGGGCGAGCTCACTCGCCCGAGCTAGCCAGTAGCAAGTGAAGGGCGAGAAAACTCCAGAGAGGCCTGATTTTTGGAAGACAGAATCCCGCCACAGCGAGCAACACCTCGCCATAGCGAGTTAAGTCGGCCTAGGACAAGTGATGACATGGCAGAAACCCAATGGAGAAGAAAGCTCAGCTCGTTATAGCGAGCTGTCACTTATTAGACATAGTATAAAAGCTTTTTCTTTCATTATTTTCTTTTATCTGGTAACTTTTAGAGAGAGAAATAGGGCGAAATTTAGAGAGCTTCATAGAGCAAGAATGTTAGAGGGTGGATTCATCAAGAAACTTTGAGAAATCAAGATCTTAGCATTAATCTTCATCATTTCTTCCATTGTTGTAAAGTTATCATGACGATGAGTATTTAATTCTCCTTTGTTAGGATTAGAAGTACTTAATCAAGCTAGTATGTAATCATTTGATCTTTTAAATATATGATTCTAACATTTTACTTGATATTGAGATTATTCTTGCAATTTATGTTTATGTTTGATTTGAAATATTATTGAAAAATACTTTTGAATCTAGGGTTAGAATAATCATCTATCAAAACAAGAATTCTAGACATAGGAATTGTGTTTTGATAATCACACAAAGTATCAAAACTTAATGTTATCTGATCGTTTAATAGATTGAGAAATCGTCGATTAAACGATACGATTGAAATCACAATATCATTTAGACATGAACGATGTTGTCGAGATATACGTGATAATATCGATTAAAGGCTAGAATCCATACATGTGATCATTAGAATATATGATAAGCTTGATCGACGAACTCTAATCCTAACAGTTTAACGCCTTATCAATCTCCATTTTTATTACCACATTTTAGTTCAAATAGTTTTTATAACAAACAATCAATTAAACCCCAACTTAAGATGATAATCGATGTTGAACGGTTTGTGATGTCGCACTAGTCCCTATGGAACTATATTGAAAATACTTACGATTTTAAAATCCGAATTGCTCAAGGGCATTTTCAGAAAAATTACAGGGCGCGCTAGTAAGGCATAGGGTGGGAAAAGTAATAGCCTTTAGAAAATTGTTCTTATCCCTTTCAAAATTGTTCATTCCCTTAATTATGTTCAATGTAAATTAAGTCACATTGAACATTTTTCAACGTGAGTTAACTCACGTAGGCATGTGAATGGGCAAAAACAAAAGGGAGAAGATCAATTCATGATCTTAAATACTTAGCACAAAATTTCGTAAGGCATTTTAATTCGGCCCTCAAAAAGTCTGGTACTCATTTGTAAAGTGTAATTACTAATGCTTTTACATAGTGGTTTATATTTAAATTGATCTAATTACTCTTAAGTCGTTTAGAGTGGTTGTTGTGTTTTTGGCCGTTGATTTTCTTCTGTTTCTTCGGTTGAATTTTGGTGGTTTGTTTTTGTTGGGCGATGTTACGTTAATAGGCGACATCTTTTTAGTTTTTTTCTTTCTCCGGCTCATTGCATCTTGCGAGAGTTTTGGATTAAAAATATTTTTCGATTCAAAAAAAAAAAATCGTGTTACCTTTTTTATTACTTAAATAATGTTGACCATCAATAATAGAGCACTCCATTTTTGGTGCTTAAGTGGGTCATGCATGTACGCATCATTTATTTTAGAATTTTTAATCATATTACTTAATAAGAACCAAATTTCTACAACCCATCACCTCAGAAAAAAGTTACTAAATATGTCCTACTAATAACTCAATGTCACAGTGTTTCAATTTTCAACAAATTCTATTGATTTGTATACAATTTATTACATATGATTAACAAAAATTAAAGAGAGAGAAGGTGCTTACATAGTCATCATTCTCTATAAGCACTAAACATTTTCTCTCAGCAATGACCCAAGGTATGATACAAGAAATTTGAGAAACAAACATATGCTTTGGTGATGATGGATCACAGGCTCGGACAATCCTTCTTATAGTAGTCAAAGAAGCTTTATCGATCAAGAAAATCCTACAAAACCTAAAGGGTTCCCTAATATGGAGCAAGGATCTTGCAACTCAATAAAAAGGAATCTAAAATACATGAGTTTACCACTATATAAATGATATTCTACTAATAGAAAGAAAAAGAGATAACCCTCAGCCTTCTTTGAGGAAGATCTCTTCAACAAAGTGTTAAACAACCATGTTCTCTCTTGATAAGGGAACTTAAGGCCAACTACACCTTCCATCACCTAGTGGCCCACGGGAAGCTCATCCAACATAATGCATTTTGGGTTTTCTCACAAACAAGAACCTTTTTTCCTACAACGATTGTGATTTCCATGGATTTAACAGTTCCATAAGCCAACTCTGGGAATACCTTGAATTGTTGGTGATGTTCTGCAAACAGAAAATCATAAGGACGGTCAAGGAACAACTCCTAGTGGTGGACTAGAAGACCTACATTGGATGAATTTTGTGCAATCTCTTCCATGGTCCATCTCAACAAAGTCTCTATAGAAAAAAATATATGTTTATTACACAATGGTGGTTATCAATGTGTTCTTACATGCCACACAAGTAGCCGAATATGGCTAGACACTCCTATATGAAATTGACTAGTGAAGCATTTTCTCCTACCTTTCTTGATTTTATTTTTTACTTTTGAGTGAATTACAATCCCCTCCCCTTAAAGACATTTGAATTACACTTCCCTCCCCTCTTATATTAAAATATACACTCTCTTCTCCTCTTATTCAAAACATATTAGCAAACATTTCACTACCCTCCCCTAAGAAAAGCCTGAGTTACATTCTCCTCCCCTCTTATGTTAAAATCTACACTTTACTCCCTCAATAAATTTTTTATTTCTAATAATCTAACAAAAAAATAATAATCTACCACACTTAAAAATATAGTTTTGCGGTCTATTTTAATATAATCAAAATTTGAATATATATTTTTCGCTATTTTTTATTCACAATTTCATTAACATATAGTTTTAAACCCTATTATAAAATATGAAACAACTCAAAATAAAATTAAAATATGTGAAAAATTGCTAAAGACAATTAAGTATGGTATTAAAAAGTTAATTTTATACTCTAAATTATAAAATTGATAGCAAAATATTTAAATTTAATTATCATTGACATTTAAATTATAAAGAAATGAATTTATTTTTCTTAAATGGTGGTTCAAAATTAGTACTCCCTCCGTCTCATAATATAAGCAAAAAAAACTCATTTTCTTTGTCCCAAAATATAAGCAAAAAAGACAAACTTTTATCCTATTTAATCTTGTTTTTAAAAAAAATCATCTTTTCCAAGAATTTTTTTTTTGTTTATTCTCATAAAATTAAATGCAAATTACATTCAATTTTCTCCATAACCAATAGCCAATCAAAATTTTTTTTACATCTTTCTATAAAACTTTTTTCAAAGAAAACACAAAAAACTATACTCCAAATTTTTATGTTTTAATTTTCTTAATAAGTGTGATTTTTTTTTTTTGCTTATAATTTGGGACGGAGGGAGTATATATCATAAAATAATTTACTTATGTTAAAATAGATTAAAGTGTAGTGCATATTTAATTATTAAGGGAGGGGTTGTAATTCAAGCATCTTATAGGGGAGAGAAATATAAATTTTATTTTTCAAGAGATGAGAATGTATATTTTAACATAAAAGGGGAAGGAAGTGTAATTCAAATTTCTTTTAGAGGAGGAGAGTGTAATTTTATCTTTACTTTTTCAATGGCTTGCGAACATCTACTAACACTCTTATCCACATGTAATGCCTCCAAAAACAGGTTCTATTCTTTTTAACATATCCTAACTAGTCTCACTAGTGATAATTTAGATTTAGGGGTTTAACATATTAACGGTTGCTTGATGGTTTATATCAGCTCGACCTATTTACCACCTAATGTATTAGTATTCGCTATTTTTTGCCTCTTTATATATATGAAAAATCAGAGTATGTATATTAATCAGTTTTAAAAGATTTAGAATATATTCAATGAATTTAATTTATTAAATTGTGGAATGATAGAAGAAAATTCATTTTTTTAAAAATAAAATGATGAAAAGTATACAAGAAAAAATAGAAAAGTAAATTAAAAAAACAAAGAGAATATAAGGAGGAAAAAACGGTGAAAAGGTGAGAAAACAGGGAAAGCCAGCTATATATTGTTGTTTCTTAAAAAAACAACTATATATTGTCGTATTTGTGTACGAAAATTAGTCACGGGCTTGGTATTTGAAATATGTACAACGCTAACGGGAAAAACGCAAACAACATCTCATTCCATCATCAGAGATGAACGAAGAAACCTTTAGTAACAATAATTTATCAATTATGGACCAAAAGAAGAAAATTATGATGAATTTAACTGATAAGTGGAATGAAATAAGAAAAGTCTTTTTTCTAAATGAAAAAAGGAAAATAAAATAATGGAAAAATATATAAGGAAAATTAGAAAAGTGAATTAATAAAAAAAGTTAAGGACAAAAATCGTGAAAAAGTGAGAAAACAGGGGCATACATGCTAAATATTGTTGTATAATTTTACGATAAGTATTCACTGTCTTGGGATTAGAAATATGTACATTAATAACGGGCAAAACGCAAACAACATCTCATCCCATCAACAAAGACGAACGAAGAAACCATCAGTAACAGTAATTTATCAAATTATGGACTGAAAAAAGAAAATTATAATGAATTTAATTGATAAGTGGAATTAAATAATAAAAGTCTTTTTTTAAATGAAAAAGGAAAATAAAATGATGGAAAATTATATAAGGAAAATTAGAAAAGTAAATTTTTTTAAAAAAAATTAAGGAGAAAAATTGGGAAAAAGTTAGAAAGCATGGGACATGCTATATATTGTTGTATATTTTTACTATAAGTATTCAATTTCTTGGTATTTGAAATATGCACCGCATTAACGGGCAAAATGCAAACAACATGCCATTGTATCAATAGAGACGAATGAAGAAACCATTAGTAACAGTAATTTATCAAATTATGGACTGCAAGAAGAAAATTATAATGAATTTAATTGAAATAAGATAAGTCTTTTTTTTAATGAAAAATGAAAATAAAATGATGGAAAAAAAATTAAGGAGAAAAAGTGAGAAAGCAGGGGAAGATATGCTATATATTTTGTATATTTTACAATAATTATTCACTGTCTCGGTATTTAAAATATGTACAGCGCTAATGAGCAAAACATAAACAACATCCCATATCCCATCAACAGCGACGAACGAAGAAACCAGTAGTAATAGGAAATTTATTGTTGTTTAAGGTTGACTTTGAGAAGGCCTACGATTCAGTTGATTGGAAGTATTTGGACGATGTGATGGAAAAATGTCATTTCCCACTCTTTGGAGGAAATGGATGCGTGAGTGTGTAACAACAGCTTCAACATCGGTCTTGGTTAACGGGAGTCCCACTGCAGAGTTTCCCTTGCCTAGAGGTCTTCGACAAGGGGACCCCCTCTCCCCATTCCTGTTCTTATTGGTGGTTGAGGGGTTCCATGTTATGATGGATGCTCTGGTTACAAATAATATCTTCTCAGGCTACAAAGTAGGTCCGGAAAGGTCTCTATCCATTTCTCACTTACAGTTTGCAGATGATACTCTCATTTTGGGGGAAAAAAGTTGGGCCAATTTGAGAGCTATGAGAGCGGTGTTGCACCTCTTTGCGGCTATGTCGGGGTTACAAGTTAATTTTCATAAAAGCAAGCTTGTTGGTGTGAATGCTACCCAGACTTGGTTACTTGAAGCGGCGGTAGTGTTGAATTGTAAAGTGGATAGCTTGCCTATTTTTTATTTGGGGTGATCCCCGCCGGTTGAATTTTTGGGAACTTATGGTCAGTAGAATTAAATCTCGTTTGTCCAGTTGGAAAAGTATACATCTTTCTTTTGGTGGTCGCCTTGTTCTTCTTAAGTCTGTCCTGACTTCGCTCCTTGTCTATGCTCTTTCCTTCTTCAAAGCTCCCTCAGGTATCATCGCCTCTATTGAATCTCTTTTAATTCGGTTTTTTTGGGGTGGGTGTGAGGATAATAGGAAAATTACCTGGATTGATTGGGGGGTCCATTTGTTTGGACAAGGAGGTTGGTGGCTTGAGGGTAAGGAGAATTAGAGAATTTAATTTGGCCTTGTTAGGTAAGTTGTGCTGGAGATTGTTGGTGGATAGGAGGTCTTTAGTTTAGACTGTTGGCCGCTAGATACAGCCTAGTTGGTGGGCGGGTGCATGAGGGCGGTCGGGAGGAGTCAATGTGGTGGAGTACGATAGTTGCCATTCGAGATGGAGGTGGTTTAGTGCAGGGTAGTTGGTTTTCTGACAACTTGCGCTTAAGTGTTGGTAACGGTGCGTGTACTCTTTTTTGGTTTGATAGGTGGGTGGGGGAGGTTCCTTTGTGTGTTTCGTTTAGCCGTTTGTTTCAGTTATCAGAAAACAAATTGGCTACTGTTGCTCAAATGTCGAATTAGGGGTGGGCTGAGGGAGGGGAGGCTTGGCAGTGGCGTAGAAGGTTGTGGGCTTGGGAGGAGGCGTTGGTGGTGGAGTGTTCGTATATGTTGTTACATGTTGTTTTGGAGGTTGATTCTGATGATTCTTGGAGGTGGATACCTGATCCCGTTGTTGGGTATACTGTCAGTGGTGCTTACCGCGTGCTTACCTCAGGGTCGCCCCCCACAATGCATATTCTGGCGGCTCAGTTATGGAGGAAGGATGTTCCAGTGAAGGTCTTAGTGTTTGCTTGGCACCTCTTTCGGAATAGGTTGCCATCAAAGACAAATCTGTTCCGTAGAGGCATTATATCTTATAAGGCTCAGCTGTGTGTTTCGGGCTGTGGGCATCAAGAATCAGAGTCACATCTTTTTTTGACATGTCCTCTATTTGGTCAATTATGGCACTTGGTTAGGAACTGGCTCAGTGTTTTTACAGTGGATCCATCTAATATTCAGGATATCTTTTATCTGTTTGGTACATCTGCTGGTTTTGCAAAATCTAGTTGCTCTCTAATGCAGTTGATTTGGCTTACTTGCTCGTGGGTGATATGGAAAGGAAGAAATGATAGGTTGTTTAACAACAAAGAAACATCTCCAGCTCAGCTTTTGGAGAATGTTAAACTTCTATCATTTGCTTAGTTTAAAGCTAAATTTGCAATTTTCCACTATAGCTTTCATAACTGGTGCCAAACCCCATTAATATTTGCGGCATTGATTAATTTGTTGTATTTTTTGCTGAACGTTGGTTGTATTTTCTGGCTGTCTTCTATGGTACATCTTGTGCCATGAAGGTAATCTGTTGTTCGTTTAATATATCATTTTGATTTCTTCAAAAAAAAAGTAGAGAAATGCTAGCAACACACATTGTAACACACATTCTTCAACACACTCTCTTTGATTGGTTAAAACTCACATAGGACCCACCAAATTTATATGGGACCCACATTATTTGGTGGGACCCATGTGAATTTTAACCAATCAAAAAGAGTGTGTGTTAGAATGAGTGTTGCTAGCATTCCTCAAAAAAGTAATAGGAAATTTTTCAAATTATGGACTGAAAGAAGAAAATTATAATGAATTTAATTGATAAGTGGAATGAAATAAGAAAAGTCTTTTTTTTTTTTAAATAAAAAAGGAAAATAAAATAATGGAAAAATATATACGGAAAATTAGAAAAGTTAATTAAAAAATTAAGGAGAAAAAATTGTGAAAAAGTGAGAAAGCAGGGCCAGACAGGCTATATATTGTTGTATATTTTCATGATAAGTATTCACTACCTTGGTATTTGAAATCTACATAGCCCGAGCAGAAAAAACACTAAACAACATCTCATTCCTAATCCCATCAGTAGAAACAAATGAAGAAACCATTTCAACAACAATAGTGTACGTTCAATTCCGATCATCTCACCTTATATCATAATCCGGGTCTGAGAAGGTAAAATAAGAATAATTTTATTCTCTAATAATTTAATTTAATTATTTTTAAGGTTTTCATATTCATCTTCTTTGCACTCGAAATACCATACCCGTGTACATATCGGTTATAAGTATTTTGTTCATCTATGTAATACAATTGAATTGTTGGGTTAAATAGAGATGACACTTTATTTTTAGTGAAATCTGTCGAAAACTATTTCTTCTCTTTTCTTGACGTCTCACTTTTACCCTTTGGACAAATAATAATAATAATAGTCAAGGTTTTTAGGTGTTTATGTTATCATTAATATTAGATCTCAAAAGTTCCCGTGAGCATAGCTCACTTGACGGGGACATACATTGTTATATGATCGGAGTTTAAACCTCAAACATCCCATTTATTCGCCTTAAAAATGTTGAATTCTATCTACTAGACTACTTGATAAAAAAAAAATATTAGATCTGAAAAATTATATCCTGATCAAGTTAGATCTGAAATTTTTTATTGGAATTGCTTGCAAAATTCGTTCTTTTTTATAAAAATCGTTTCAGGATTTATTTTTAATAATAGTTTTATCAACAAAATAAAATTATTATTTCAGGAGTTTTTTTGTTGAAAGATGAGATTTGTAATTTTATGATAAAGATAAAAAAAAAACTTGATAACGATGGTTTTGTGTTTAAAAAGAACTAAGAAGCTGATTCATATCTCCCAGCAACTCTACAGATCTTAAGAAAATTGAGTGGATTAACATTACAAGAGAGAGAGAGAGAGTTTTTACTATGAAATTAAATATTTAATTAATTGAAGACTTTTGGTCAAAAAAATTGACTAAATACCTTTTATGATTTTTTTTTATTAAGAAATACCTTTTATGATTGGTTGTAAAGTTGACTATTTTTTTTTTTACAAACTAATTATTTTTCTTACTAGGAGAGGATTAAATACAAATTGTATTTTATTTTTTTTACAAGTATTTGCTTTGTAAATGACTCCATAATCCATATATATCCGATGTCTTTGTTTAAGTATGCTATTTTGAATTATTATGCAACAGATATGAAGATACGAAGTTCTCACCATCATTTTAACAATGAGCGATCTTTGTTGTAAAGCTTCTGGGGCACTCAAGGTGAGTTATTGTCATCCTACTTTTTTTTTCATACGCAATTGTTGGAGATCAAATCCAGCATCAGTTGTTTAAGACACTTAAATCTCTTACAACTTGGATCAATTCCTTGTTTTTTTTTTCCACATATGCTCTACCACTTGACATAAAATTAATCACCAATCAACATATCTTAATTTCTTACTACATAAATTGGATGTTTATATGCAGGAAGACAAAAAAACATATCTTTATGCGTCAAAAACAATCCAATTCATTTCCATTATGTTT
>Ga0228711_1011119_pt1 | contig 11570 bp, 8 predicted proteins | sample MedpolnodulmetaG_2_FD_177996 | JGI IMG/M metagenome (GOLD analysis project Ga0228711, IMG submission 177996) | Root nodule microbial communities from Medicago polymorpha collected in Santa Monica, California, United States - brown nodules | ecosystem: Host-associated > Plants > Roots > Nodule...
ATTGTTATGTGACCTTATTGTTTTCTTTCTTCTTGTAGGAAGATCTGCTCGTCCAGCACCACGTGCTGCACCACGTCCCGCTCCAGGTATAAAGCTTTAGAGAAGATACATTTCTTGCTGTCTAAATAAGATATTGAGGCGTACATATTTTTCTAATAACACTGTCTTTATGTTTTGATGCAGTTAACCACGCTCCTCCTCCAGCTAATCCTCAGAGTGGCGGCGGCGGTATGCTTAGTGGCATTGGTTCAACCATTGCTCAAGGTATGTCAAGCAAAATAAATACTTTTGTGGATGGATTGATATTATTGTATTTTCCATTTTCTTGTTTGGTACTAAATTTCAATTTCTGGCAGGTATGGCTTTTGGTACTGGAAGTGCAATGGCACACAGAGCTGTGGATGCTGTTGTGGGTCCTCGCACCATTCAACATGAAGCAGTAGTTAATGAGGCTGCTGCAGCTGCTCCTGCACCAACTTCAAGCTCTTTTGCCAGTGATGCATGCAATATTCATTCAAAGGCATTCCAGGATGTATGTTGTGTTGCTAGTTCTGTTATTGCTTGAAATTTCTACCTGTTTTAAATCTTATAGTTTTTGGTATTTACGTAATCTGCTGTTAAACATTAAATAGTATACATGTGTCTAATACTAGCATATTTACATAATCACAAACCTTAAAAGAGTTGTTTTCCACTTAGGTCATCACAGTAAAATATATTAAATCTTATAGTTTTTGGTATTTGCGTAATCTGCTGTTAAACATTGAATATTATACATGTGTCTAATACTAGCATATTTACATAATCACAAACCTTAAAAGATTTGTTTTCCACTTTGAAGGTCATTACAGTAAAATATATCTTCTGATGTTTTGAAAACCAGCAAACACTGTAACAGGCTTCTAACATTCATATGGTCTGTTTGCCTTTTGAAAGGCATCCAACTGTCATGATCAAGAAGATTTGTTTTCCACTTTGAAAGACCTTCAGTATAATATATCTCCTAATGTTTTGAAAACCGACAAACACTAACAGGCTGCTAACGCTGATATAGAATGTTTCTTTTCCTTTTGAAAGGCAACCAACACTATGATCTTAATTATGTATGTTGGTTATGTAAAGAATTACTTTTTCTTCATGTTGGCTATTTTGCATTGATCAAGAAATATAATGCTGTTTGTATGACTTTACTTTTGTTATTGCGACCATTAACTTATGTTATTTTATAGATATTTAGGTTGTTATTGGCTGCCCTTTTTTTTTTTGGTCCTATTGGGGTTCTTTGTAATTTTTTGACATTCTTTGGATGGACAGTCCTTTTTTATTAAAAAAAAAATTTGAGTAACACCATGACGTGTCAGTTACAAACAAAATTTACCTCTTTATGGATGAACCTCACTTTGAGTCTCTCTATTTACAAACAAAATATATATTTGCAATGTCTTGTTTGTGTTTCAAATCAAGTATTTCTTGTTGTCATTGAGAAATTTTCAGAACAATTTTTTACTTGTGTTGATGTTTTTCACTTCATATTGTTGCAGTGCATCAATCACTACGGATCTGAGATTAGCAAGTGCCAGTTTTACATGGATATGCTTGCCGAGTGCAAAAAGAACTCCGGATCCACAATGAGTATGTAACTGCTCTTGGCATGTTTTGGAGTATGCGTCGTGTACTGTCCAAGATGGATACAACTGCTTGTGTGGTGATAGATATAATTTCAATAAATTTATTTGTCTGGTGTCAAACTGAAGTGAAAGTTGCATCAATCTACTGTTCTATTTGTTATTGATACTTGAAAGTTTTTGGTCTCAAATTTCCCTGGATTGCATGTTTCGTTTTTACTTTAACTTTGTGGATCATTTTCGCTGTCTTTATTAGAAGATGTACACCAAGTCGATCCAGGTGAACTTCATAGAGTATACTTACTGTGGGTTGATTGATTTTGCTTGCTGCTTGCAACAGTAATTTTAAATTCGTCCTCTATTCTTTGAACATCTGAAGATTGGATGACATACGTAGGGTGCCAAAGACTTTTTTTTAGTTACGCCCCAAACTAACTTTCACAAAACATCTTATTTTGAACTAAATTTCTCAAGGTACAGGTTTTTATTAAGTTGTAAATTTGAAGCTTTAGATGGAGTTATTTTCTGCAAATCTGCGCTTATTTTAAAAGTAACCGATGGAATAGCGATCACAGTTTCTGATTGTCTATTTTTTTTTCTTTCTTTTATTCATTTTTATTTGTTGTCTATTTACCAAATTTGTATTCGTGTTGGTATTTCTACCATTCGCTGCAAAGGAAATTCTGTAATCAAGCTTGTTCTCTTCGTGTTTCTTTTCCTATCCACAATTCGTATTCTAGGGTGGGAGAGCTTAATAGATCTACTGTGAACAGTGACAAAACAGCAAGTCTATTGTACACCTGCGCACACCTACGCCTTATTAGTTCTGATTTCTCTCCTGTATGACTCCTTCCCTCAACCTCTACTTGTTTCTTTGCAACAGCACAAAGAACTTTAAGGAAGACAACCAATGCCATAAATTTATCATTGTTAACAAAAGTTAGCATTTGGCATACCATTTTCTTGGTTCATTTTTTTGATTTCAAGTCTCAATAAATTACTCCTGAATTATGTAAATACTCATGCCAACACCAATTCCACAATATAAGACCTTCACAGAAGATAGAACAATGAAACAAAATCAAACCGATAGACTCTTCATTGTAGTCGAGGAAATTGGATAAAGTTTTGAAATTTTTTACCTTAAACATCCAATCAAAATTTTAAACACAACCCATTTCTCAAACCTTGATCGATATGGAAAAAGACTATAGAAAGACAAAAACGACAGAAACCCAGCTCTTGGGAGTTTTATAAGACAGACACCATATCAGTAACTAAATTGGTGAATCTTTATTAATACGTCGGGTGTACCCTAACTTAAGATATGTATACACGTGAGTTGCTGATATTATTTGCGTGAATTTCAGTCGCGACATATAGCACAACTATTAATTGTGTTCATTTGAATTGTTTGATTGATGTCAATATTTGAGATAATTTTGCTCTTAATGATGGAGAGAGAATGTGAGGGAGGATGGAGTTACCATTTTTAATTGAAGATTTTTCTTCTTCTTAGAATTTAAGGTGGGTTTGGACAAAGAGAAGAGAAGATGGAAAGTGATAATGAAATAAAAATCATAGAACTTCATTTTCTAACGATCTAAACATAACATTATGACTCACCCTGAACTGAATCCAATTAATTTTATTTTTTTTGAATAGCAGATGATAATAATTGTTATGTCTACATTTATTTTTTCACTGTTATAATTCAAATCGTGAACATTTAACTCCTCAACTCATTTAATTTTAATCCTAAGCTCAATCACAATAACAGAAACTATGTTTGTCAAGATCCTCTCCATGTTTTAAAATAAATATATATCTCAATTGTTATAGTTTTGTAATTGATGTTTTCAATCTTAGAAATATGTGCATTCATGCCTTTTATTTATTCCATGTTCGATTCTTCTCAATGTTAATTTCAGCGAACTAGTTTAACTTCTTCAAAATAAAAATAAAAACATTATAATAATGAACACCTTTAATACTTTTAAAAAATAGGGAGAATCCCAACACGTGTTTGTGAGAGATTTTCATCTGCAAGTAGAATATTAGTTGAGAATCTTATTCCTTTACCGTATATTGTAATTTTACATTGTACACATAAATTAAAATAGTTTTGTCTATGTTAACTCTTTGATTTTCAGGGGAAGGGGATTCTAATAATTTTGAATAATTCGTCACTGGTGACGTAATGTCAAAGACTGCTTCCCATATTCGGGGTCCTAGAGAACACAAGATTGTTAAAGTCCTTCATAAGAGCATCGGTTGCCACCCCAAAGAAGTCTGCCACAGCCAGGGAGTGTTTCCTACAATGGCAAATTTATCAAAGGCTTTTATAGTAAGGTGACATCTAGTAGTTCTCGTTTTGCAGAGATGTGGTCTGTTAGAAGTGGTATTGTGTTCGCTTGTGATAATGGATGGATTTACAAATGTGATCTTTGAAACTGATTTTCATGTGCTTTTTAGTATGGTCAAGAGAGGCTATACCAATTTTACTTCCCTCCTTCTCCTTCTCAACGAAATTATGAATCCGTTGACCCAAAGAAGTTTTACTAGCCCTGTATGTTATTCATCTCGGGAAACTAATAATATGTTCATATGCTAGCTCAAATGGGCATTTCAGCTTCTTTCAGCCTTCATGTTGTGGAAGATATTTTACCTTTATTAAGTATTCTTCTATTGTATGATGCTGAAGGATTTATACCCTAACTTTCGTTTTAGTTGATGAATGCTTCTTCTATATAAAAAGAAAAATATCATATATTTGATTTTTTTTCCTTCATGCAAGGCCGTTTACTATTTCAAGTATATTTTGATTGTTGCAACAATTATATTTGTAAGTTCATATTTCTCACCATCTGCTCAACACCTCATTTTTTTTTATCTCTACATCTTCTTATCTCATCATCAAGTGTATCACACACTATTCACTTTATCTTTTTTTTATTCTCTCTCAAAGTGTATACGCTCATAAGCGTATCATCTCATGTTTATATGTGATTTACACATAACTGAATAAAGTGTGGTCTTCCATCGTTTAAAATGAGAGAGAGAAAAACATGAAAAATTTAAATGGAATGAAGTTAAATGGTTGGTGAGAGATAACACTTTTCTTTCTCGTGGAAATTACACTTGAGAGAAATCATTTTCGTATACACATGAATAATTTTATTTTTTTTTATGTGTGATTTACACATATGAGAGCATATTATTATCTCTCACCATTCAAAAGGAGAAAGAAACTTATGAGAAATTAAATGAAGCGGATTTAAATGGTGATAAGTTACATCTTACTCTCTTACTTGAAGATCACACTCGAGAGAATCAAATTTCTATGAATAAATAAATTCTTTCATGTGAGATTTACACATGAAAAGCTAAAATATGATCTCTCTATTCATAAAGAGAGAGCAACACTTGAGAAATGTAAATAGTGAAAAATTACACTTTAATTTCTCATATTGAAATCACACTTGAGGGTAAAGTGTGATCTCTCATCGTTCAAAATGAGAGAGAAACACATAAGAAAATCAAAGAATGAATTTGAATGGTGAAAGATTACACTTTATTCTCTCACGTGGAAATCACACTTGAGAGAATTCATTTATGTAAACACTTTTATCTTAAGCTTGTACTAAAAGTCACTCTATGGATTTGTACAAAAAAAATAAAATAAATCCTTCCCTGCACAAAATTGAAGTTATAGAATGATAACCCATTTAGAAGATATCGGTCGTACCCAAATCCATCCATGGACAAAATTGAGAAATGGGAGCAATTGAAATTAAAAATGCAAAGAAAATACAACTCATCTTTCTTCCTCGTCCCTGTGACCTCATCGTAGGGTTGTCATCCATGTGACGGTGTAGGCAATGGTTCACGACGTGTGGTGGATTTGGATCCTTGATTTGTGGAAAAAAAATTAAGAGAGTTATGTGAACGATCTCGCCATTCAAATGCAATGAACTCTGTAATTTATAAAGTTATAAAAGTAGAGTCTCATGCATTTTAATAGTAAGATGATCATCGCACTCCTCTTAAGTTTTGTCACAATTGAGAAGGTCCAAATCCACCCACTTGTGGTACATACTTGTTATGAATATTGAGGGGATCATGTTAGGGTCATGGTGATGTGACTTTAGTGCTAAACATTTACACTAATTTCATACCACAATATCGTATTGACCATCGTGTCCATTTGGAGTAACTTTAATGCATCTACATCCATTACATCTATTTAAGTTCTGTAAAGAGTCCCACATAATTTTTTATAATGCTTTGTACTTCCCAATTATTTAAACAACTTATCTATATTTTCTAAATATTCATACAATTCATCAAAAACTTTAAAATGGGTTCCACCAAACTCTACAATATATCCATAAATCCAGCATGGAAGGAAAATTGTCATCGCCATGTAGAGGAACGTCTTTGAGTTTGGGAACGTTCATTGTAAGTTAAATATCAATTATCAACTGACAAAGTGGCTTTGGTAAGTATGTTTACACGGTAAATAAATACGAATGTGTATGCTCTTGATGTTCATCTGCGCCACCAAGATATAACCTTTGCTTTCTTAGGATAATTTAAAGAATTTATCAAAATAAACTAAATATAACTTATAAATATGTCAAAGACTATTTTCCCTAGTTTTCTCAAACCCTCTAAAAGTGGTTTACGTCCGTTGATAAACTCAAAAATAAAAAGTTCATAATTAATACAACCACATCCTTTGTCAGGCATAGGTTCCGTCCATTGCTATCCTAACACTGATAACACAAAACAAATGCATTATTTAACTTTTCCCTCAATTATAACATTTCATTTTTTCTTCCATCTCAATTTTCTTGTTCTCCTATCATTGGTCTATATGAATTTGATATAGGTTCGGTCTATTGGAACTTTGGAAGCAAACCTATTTAAGGTGCGTCCAATACTAAATATGAGCACTTTGTTGGATGACTCCCTCAAGTGGGAACCTAGCTACACTAATTAAACGATGAAGAGATCCAAATAAGCATAAGATATTCCTAAGAATGACTAAAAAAATATTATAGTTGATATTTTAATATATCTATGATCTACGTTACTATATATATACCTTCTAGTCCACCACGTGTATGTGAGATTGACAAAAAATTCATCGATTGAACCATCTATCCTTAGCCTATAAATTGAGCTAGCTAGTGAGATTACAATGTTTGGCAAATTACGTGCATTTTACTCAGTGCTGGTTTAGTGGAAAGCACGCATGAAATCGAATACTTACGAAATTAGAGTCTATATACATAGATGATGGATTCAATAATAAGGGCAAAGGATAAAAAAGGAGGTCATCTTCTACTTTCTTTTTCCTCTAATGCGTAGTGATTTGGAATGGTTTTTTTGTTTGTTTTGCCTTTAACTATTATTGTTTGTTTGTGGACTCTGCTTTCAGATATTATTGAGTAATGGTGTTATAGCATTTCAATGGAAGGACTCATCATCTTTTCTTTGACTAATTTATTCCCTTTTGTGGTACTCTCCTTTCCAAAAGCTTTCTTAATTTTCTTAATTATTCATTCTACGGAAGAAGAACGCGTGGTTACTGTATGATCTTTTACAAAAACAAAATGATATTCATTCATTTAAATCGAGATTACATCATTCAACATCGCTAAAAGCGTAAAAGATAATCTGCGAACAAGCTTACAACATCCAAGTTAATAGCATATAACGGCATAATGCCTACAAAAATATATGATAAAATTAAAGTGATCGGAATATCCATGGCCTCCGGATCTGCAACGTTGACGTCCAAATCTTTGATTGAATAATCGATATTTTAATACGAATCAAATGAACACCGCAAGAAGATGGGAAATCAAATAACGCCGCACAAGACAACGAACAACAAACCACCACATTTAGATAGGGGTGTTCGCGGTGCGGTTTGGTTCGGTTTTGAGCGTAAAAGTCATCCAAACCGCGAGATAAAAAGCATGCGGTCTAGTTTGGTTCAGTTGACTTTAAAAATAAAATCCGAACCAAATCAAACCAATGCGGTTTGGGTTGGATCGGTTAGTGCGGTTTTTTCGATACAATATAATTTTTTGTTTTCAACATTAAAATCAAGTTAAAAAGATGAAACACAACATATTTTCAACAATGTTTTAAACTTCATCAAACATTACAATTTAATTTTCATTTTACAATGTTTTCAACAACATAGACCAAGTTAAAAACGTGGACAAAAATTATTTCTATTTTGTAAGAAATAGAAATGACTAAAATTTTATCCTTTTCTAAAGTTCAAGTCGCACATAAATGCGTTTTTGAAATAAAAAGAAGAGAATGAACTTAACAAGAGAAAAAATATATCATTTTATAAAAATTTCTATTGAGTTTATATGAGTATTTGCCTAGCTCACATATGTTTAATTAATATTTTTCTTATGTTGCGTTTTGGTTCGGTTTGGTTCGGTCGGTAAAATGAAAACCGCAAACCAAACCAAATCATGCAGTTGAGTAAGAAAATGATCTGATTACATCCGAACCAAATGCGGTTTTTTGCGGTTTAGGTTTGAGTTGGTTCGGTTTGTGGTTTTTTTATTGGATTAGTTCGGTTTTGAACACCCCTACATTTAGATGATGAAATGACAAAGAAAAACCTAGATCTATGTGAAAATCACTTATTTAGATTGAAATAGAGAGAAAAAATGAAGATCGGTGATTTCAGGTCAATAATTGACCCAAAACCACCCCCTCAATGAAGAAACTGGAAGAGAAAACCTAGAGAGAGAAAACTAGGACCGGCTTGCGTGGTTACTATATGTTTAAACAATTTTTGTATGGTCATAATCACAAATGATTTAGATTTAGACGTAAAAACAAATCGAAAAATATATTAGAGGATTTTTTTTAGTATTTTTAAAACAATTAATTAAGTTTGTATTTTTTATGTGAATTTGTTTACATGATTTATATTTGTAATTGTGACCATATAAAAATTCTTCTTCTCGATGATTATTCCCTTAGATATTATTACAAATTACACTTATGACAATGATAATGAACGTATAATATGTAATATGATTTCCTCTTCTCCATTATTTAACAAAGATCTTGAACTCAAATTCATTCCTAAAAATATTTCAGCAGTTGCACGTGTAGAGGGGATTTGATACAAAAAAAACATTTACCATACACATTAGTAGTGAGAAAATAACTATTCTAATCACGGACGAATATATGTTGACAGAAACGGGCCAATTATCCCCCACAAAATAAGTTGTTTTACTTGCATATATTAAGTAAAATTAGTCATTTTGCAGATCTTTTATACCATTTTAGAAATAATTTGACTAAAAAATTGGTAATTGTCAGGATTTTAGAGAATAAATATGGTGTTTCTCCAAAGGTCACTTTGAGCTATAGTTTTGTAAAAATATTATAGAATATAATATTCTCCTACTATAAATTTATTCTAGAATCATCCTTAACTCTAATCCATGGTATCTTAATGATATGAGAGTGCTATAAACATTATTTCTAACATTCACTTTTTTTTTCTTTCAAATTAATGTAGTTCACATACTTTAAAATAGATTTCCCATAAATTGATGGAATCCATATTAATTTCATTTAATAAAATAGTGATTGTTAAAGAGTATTCCCACCACTTCTCCTCACGATATTATTAAGAAGCAAGGATTACTTTCATCATATACATAATTTATGTGTAAATATAGGTATCCTCCACACATAAGTGTAGAGACTAATTTATGTGATGTTGCATTTTCAAAATTAGATTCGAACTCAAGAATGAATGTGTAACTCACTAGTTTGAGCTAAGAGTTGAAAAGTTGAATGACCTAGGTCTAAACCCTAGTGAGTACTGAAAGAGAAGATACTAATCTACCAATAAATTACTAACATTGATTCTTTCAACAAAAAGAAGATCAACATCATTATGGTCTGTTTGGTAAGACCAAAAAACGAGCTTATAGCTTGTAGCGAATAGCTTATAAGCTCGTTTGTCCAAAAAAGCTCTGTTTGGTAATGTTTTTTCACCACGAGCTTATAACTTATTTCATGAGCTTATAAACTATTTTTTAGACGCTATTCTAAGTAGCGTTTGAGCTCATAGCTTATCATTTTTTCTTCCAATTTTACCCATATTATTTATTCTAAAATTCAGTTTTACCCTTTATAATTTCAAATAAATTATTTATGTTTAAAATGCTCACAAATGAAAGATCTACTTTTTTTTACAAAATTTCATTTTTACTGTTACATTTCATTTTACATTTTCCTAAGGATAATTTAATTGTATATGGTTACGTTAATTTTTTTTCCAAAGACGTTATTTTTATTTTGTTCGGTTAAATTCTTTGCCCATTATATTAAACTTGTCTTGCATCAAGTTTTATGTTTTTAGAAAGATTCACGTCTAGTTTATATTATTTTTTTTACAAATAGTTTTATTGTTATTTGTTTCGTCTATATATTTTACTTTTTTATATTTTATCTTTATATTTATTATAAAGTATACTGAAATGAAAATAAATACTAGAATATAAAATAAAGAGTCAATATCTATTATATAAAAGATATATAAATTAATAATTTAAATTAGCAAATTTCAAATACTTTGGTTGTTAATTTTATTATAAATTAAGAATGTTTTTTTATGTCATTTTACACTTAGCAGCTAATTGAACCGCTAATTTTACCAAATACTTCAACTAACTTATAGCTATAAGTCATCAGTCATCAGCTAACATGTATAAGCTATCAGTCATCAGCTATCAACTAACTTATAAGTTATCCGCTATTTTTTACCAAACAGAGCCTATCACTACTTAAAGCTTGAAGAGATTAACTCAAGTCATCTTATAAATGATCTTTGTATCGTGTATATATAGTTTAAACAACTTTATCGAAGAATAAGTTGAGTATAAGATATTAATAAGCTAATTGAAGTTTTAACTTTAAAATCTCTCTGAGAGTTGATGAATGGAGGAAAGAATTTTTAAAAGAAAAAAGAAACAGGAGGGGGAGTGATATTGTTCACACCCTTAAAATATTATTGATTTAAAAATTTAACCATTTACTACTTTTTAATTAATATTTAATTTTTTTAGGCGAATTGACATTAAATTAATATTAATTTATCAATAACCTCAAATTAAAGAGTAAATGATTAAATTAAATAGTTAAATCGTCAAGTTGATAACATCTTTAAAACTCAACAATGTTGCATCATACGGAGTAAAAAAAGTCATGCAACGCCACATGGATTTCCTTTAAACACATGTACAATAGTTCATTGTGTGAACTAAAATTGATTGGTAACAAGACTACCAATGAAAGTTTGAAAGAAACTTATGTAAAGACTAAAAATGGAAGATGGTATACTTATAGCGATAAAAAAAAAATTACTTAACGTAAATTTACACTTTTTTCGTTTTTCTATTCAACAGATCGTAGGTGGGCATTCAATGGTGCCGATGATCCGGATATCACGAAATGACGACATCTTTTAAATAAAGTTTCATGTATTTATTAATTTGTAGATGATATTATATTCTCTTTTTAAAAGTTGTTGAGAAATTCTCATGAATTCTCTTGCACCTTGTATTGTATGTGTGGAAGGTGAAACCCTTCCTTTATTTATTTTTTCTTGACAAGAACCCTTCCTTTGCTTGGATAAAAAGGTTCTGAATCTTCTTGGGTGACAATTTTTCTTATTTATCCATCCTTTGGTGTTTTTATTCTTTTCCTTTTCCTTTTCCTTCTTTCCTTTCCCTACTTTATGGTTGCTTTCTTTTTTTCGTGGGAGTTGTTATGTCAACCATGCTTCTTACCATTTGGTTGTTGCTTTTGTTTTGTGGTTATTTTTATTTGGTCTTAATGTCAATTTATGTATTGAGTTAAAGTACTCCTTTTACCCTT
>Ga0228711_1011120_pt1 | contig 11569 bp, 6 predicted proteins | sample MedpolnodulmetaG_2_FD_177996 | JGI IMG/M metagenome (GOLD analysis project Ga0228711, IMG submission 177996) | Root nodule microbial communities from Medicago polymorpha collected in Santa Monica, California, United States - brown nodules | ecosystem: Host-associated > Plants > Roots > Nodule...
CACTAAGATGGGTCCTCAAAGAAGGTTGGGAATATATGTTGGATATGAATCTCCATCTATTATAAAGTATCTCGAACCCATGACAGGAGATTTATTTACAGCTCGATTTGTTGATTGTCACTTTGATGAATCAAATTTCCCAACATTAGGGAGAGAGAAAATGCAGCTGAAAAAGGAGATCAGTTGAAATGAACTTTCATTGTCTCATCTTGATCCTCGAACTAAACAATGTGAACTGGAAGTTCAAAACATAATTCATTTGCAAAGTTTAGCAAACCAATTGCCAAATGCATTCACTGATCCAAAAAGTGTGAGTAAATCATACATACCAGCTGTTAATGCTCCAATAAAAATGGATGTTCCTGTTGGAATATCTCATATTGCAAACGAGTCTCAACCACGCATGAAGCGTGGCAGACCAGTCGGTTCCAATGATAAAAATCCTCGTGCAAAAAAGGGAGCTAAAAGAAAAGATGGCCCAAATGAGGATATAGAAACTTCACTAGATCCTTCTGACATAATCAATATTTTAGTTCAAGAAGAAGCTGATCAGGTACTTGGCATACATGAAAATCAAGAGATCTCAATAAATTATGTCACTAATGGAATACAATGGAACCGACATGAAGTCAACGTTGATGATATTTTTGCATATAACATAGCGCTAAATGTGATAGATGGTAACGAGGATCACGAACCAAGGTCTATTAAAGATTGTCGACAAAGCGAGAATTGGCCAAAATGGAAAGATGCAATTGAAGCAGAATTAAACTCGCTCAACAAGAGAAAAGTTTTTGGACCTGTCGTCCGAACACCTTAAGGAGTGAAACCAGTTGGGTATAAATGGGTGTTTGTGCGAAAACGTAATGAGAGTGGTGAAATTGCAAGACATAAAGCAAGACTCGTTGCTCAAGGATTTTCGCAAAGACCTGGGATTGACTTTAATGAGACATATTCACCTGTAGTTGATGCAACAACTTTTAGATACTTAATTAGTCTTATAGCTCATGAAGGTCTAAATTTACACATGATGGATGTGGTTACTGCCTACCTGTAGGGCTCACTTGATAGTGACATCTACTTGAAGATCCCTGAAGGATTTAACTTGCCTGATGCAAATAGTTTAGGATCTAGGGAAGACTACTCCATAAAATTAAATAAGTCTCTCTATGGGCTAAAACAATCCGGACGCATGTGGTATAATCGTCTCAGTGAATATTTGCTAAAAGAGGGATACAAAAATGACTCTGTTTGTCCATGTATCTTTATGAAAAGATCTGGAAATGAATTTGCTATAATTGCTGTCTATGTTGATGACATAAACATTATTGGAACTCCCGAAGAGCTTCCAAAAGCCATAGAGTGCCTGAAGAAAGAATTTGAAATGAAAGATTTGGGAAAGACAAAGTTTTGTCTCGGATTGCAAATTGAACATTTAAATAACGGAATTTTTGTGCATCAAGAAACATAGATAACAAAAGTATTAAAACGTTTCTACATGGACAAATCTCATTCATTGCCTACTCCAATGGTTGTTAGATCACTAGATGTGGAGAAAGATCCTTTCAGACCTCGAGAAGAAGGTGAAGAACTACTTGGTCCTGAAGTACTATATCTTAGTGCCATAGGAGCATTAATGTACCTTGCTAATTATACGCGTCCAGATATATCATTTTCTGTCAACCTATTATCAAGATATAGTTCTTCACCTACACAAAGACATTGGAATGGGGTCAAGCATGTACTTCGTTATCTTCAAGGTACAATGAATATGGGTTTGTTTTATCCCAAAGTACCAAAACTAGAATTAATTGGTTATGCAGATGCAGGTTATTTGTCAGATCCTCATCACCGAAGATCACAAACAGGTTATTTGTTTACAAGTGGAGATACATCAATTTCATGGAGATCTGTGAAACAGACCATAACAGCACCATCATCAAATCATGCAGAACTTTTAGCATTACATGAGGCAAGTAGAGAATGTGTTTGGCTAAGATCCATGATTCAACACATACCAAAGAATTGTGGTTTATCCTCCGGAAGAATGGATGCAACAATCATTTACGAAGATAATACTACATGCATCGCTCAGTTGAAAGAAGGATACATTAAAGGAGACCGAACAAAACATATTTCTCCAAAATTCTTTTTCACTCATGATCTTTAGAAGAACGGTGATATCAACATTCAACAAATTCGTTCATGTGATAATCTCGCAGATGTTTTCACAAAGTCACTTCCAAGTAAAGTTTTTGAGAAACTTGTACTAAGAATTGGTCTTCACCGTCTAAGAGATATTTGTCTTCATGAGGGGGAGAAATAAATATGTTCTGCACTCTTTTTCCCTTCACCTAGGTTTTATCCCATTGGGTTTTCGTAGTAAGGTGTTTAATGAGGCAGTTCACACTCAAAAGGATATTGTACTCTTTTCATTCACTAAAATTTTTTTTCACTAGGTTTTTATTTTAGTAAGGTTTTTAATGAGGCATATCCTCAATGGACATCCAAGGGGGAGTGTTATAAATATTAATAGTGGATGTCCAAATAGAAAACGGGTTAATGGGCCATACCACTAGGTTATTGGGCTTAGTTTATATGCTACTCTATTTCCCTATAAATAGAGCTAATTGTAACATTCAGAAATAGATCAATGAATAAGAATACTTCTCCATATTCTCTCTTCTTCTCCTTCTCTCTATTACTATCTCTATTTACTTATTTTCATAATATGATTCTTTTTTTTATTTATTTCTTAATCAAATTTCAATCCATTTAATCATACTTTGAGCCATCTTTCTTTTATAAAAAATATAAAAAATTCTATTTGCCACTTGACTTTTTACTTTAAAACTTTTTCAAAATTAATAAAAAATACAAAACCAATCAAACGGTAATTTCTACCCCAAACTATGAGGTTTTGATCCCTCACGGTTACGTAGGGAAAGGACTTGTCCTTCCAAATCAACTACAATCAATTTTCTTTTTCTTTTTAACTCACCATTCAATTCTATTTTCTTTTCTTTAAAAAAAAAGCAAGTAAGTTATAGCACGAAAATTAAATATAATCAAGAGGTTCTCGTAGAGTACTACGAATATTTAGGGTGCTAACACCTTCCCTAAATATAACTATCCCTCGAACCCTAAATCTTTTTAAGGTGGTAATTTGAACTTTTTCCCCACTTTATTTTAAAAAATAAAATGTTCAGTCGTGAAATAAAATTAGCGAGTCTATGCTAACCAAATAGTTTGACCTCCAAAAATTGACGCGACATCAAATAACTCATTTGCAAAGGTAAACAAATCAAATATCAGCTGCTAATGCTCCAAATGAAATAGATGTCCTTGTCGGATAATCTAATATGCAAATGAGTCTCAACCGTGCATGAAGCATGGTATATCAATCAGTTACAATATAAAATGCCTCGAATAAGAAAATGAGCTTAAAGGAATGATAAACCAAACGAGTATATAGAAACTCTAAAAGAGTTTTCTGACATTATTGATTTTTCAGTTCCAGAAGAACTAATCAGGTACCTGAAACTTATGAAATAATAATAAATGATGTCATGAATGAGAGATCTCAATGGAATGAGATGGAACCGGAATGAAGTCAACGTTGACGTATTTTTGCATATAATATAGCACTATATGTGGTAAGTAATAATGAGGATCATGATTTAAAGTCTATTTAAGTTTTAGATAATGAAAATATTTACAAATGAAAAGAGACAATTCTAGCAAAATCAAACTCGCTTCATAAAGCAGATTTTGTTTGGACTTGAAGTCCGCACACTTGAAGGTGTGAAATTAAATGGATATATACAATTTTTCGCATGAAAAGGAAATTAGTATGGTAAAATACATATATACAGAGTTTGATGTGTTCACCTGAAGTGAATTGGTAAATATCTACCATTTATTTTTAAGAGACATATATTGTTTAGAGAAATACTCACCTAAAGTGAATTTAAGAACTTTTTCATACTTGATTAAGTTCAGTAGCACATGAAAGACTCAAATTATATGAAAGATTATAATTTATTTATATGACTAACTTGATAGTGACATATGAAACTCCCCGAAGGATTTCATATGCGTAATACAAACTATCAAAATTATTTTAAAGATGACATCATTTGTCCATTTTCACTACTAAAAAAACAAAAATTAGTGAGGGATATTTAGTGAGGGAAAACGTGAAATCCCTCTCTAATTCCGTCACTAAATTTTGTGACCAAGGAATTTGTGAGAAATTTCATTTTTTCTGTCACTAATTTCCCTCGTTAATTTTGCTTTTTCTAGTAGTGTTTAAGGATTTGAATAGTGGATGTCCATCCTTAATCTTCTACCTTCCTATAACCCCCATTAGTGAATGTATGGTTAGTGGTCCTTAATTGTTTTGATCATTCACTTGCTCATTTGTGTCTTATAAATAAGACTCATATCTTAATGTAATGACACACTTGTAAAGAGAATAATCCAAAAGCTTTTATCTTCTCTATATTTGAATATCTTCTCTATTTTTATATTGTCATTTAGTTTATTTCATAACAAATTGAATGAGATATTTTTTAAGTGAAAGGCTTATAATAAGGAAAGGAGAGAGTAGTACTATTTTGATCATAAATGTTGTATGTTCAACCTACTTAACCTACGGGCATTGGTTTTACTTGATGAATCATAAATTAAATATTAATCCCTCCAATTTTATATGTTAGAAAATTTTCAAATGGAAAAATTTGTCCTAATTATAAGAAAATATCACAACTTTTAAGGTGTAGTTAATATTTAAAAGACTGTTTTATCTATTATTTAATGTTTTTGTTTTTAAAGAAATGATATTTGTGTAGCCATTTTCTAACAATTTTTTGACAACTTTCTCTCTCATACTCACATTATCTCCTTATTCTCCTCTTTCTTTTGTTCTCTCTATTATTTTTGACCAATCAAATGAGATAAAACCAAAGTTGTCATAAAAGTTGTACAAATATCACTATTTTTGTTTTTAATATTAATGAATGTATTTAATGATTCACAACTTTTTATAAAGATATATTTGTAAGGAAATGTTAACTTGTGCCCTTATGACACATATTAAGAATTCCACTATTAGTAATTATGCATTAGAAATTGTGTTAATTTATTATTCAAATTGTTTAATACTAGTTTTTTACATTAAATTCTTACTATTAATGGAATGAAATTAATGCTTAACATGTACCCTAAGGGCACAAGTTAACATGACCCATATTTATAAAATTATTTTAAAAATTACACTAATTAATGGTTACTTTGATTTTGAATTTTTTTTCATCTTATAACAAAGACTGGAGTGAATAATTATTTGTGGTTATTACCAATTTCTATCGATGCCAGTTATTGATGTAGTTAGTGGTTGGTTTTACCGACGTGGTAATTAATGAAGATGAATGCGTTAGTACTAGAATCATTAGGGTGGTTATTGATGTACTAGTAAATGTTAATAATGAAGATGAATTGTCAGTTACTTGTGGTTATTATCAATTTATATCTATTCAATTTCAACCAACTCGTAGCTCCTTCCCCCGTTTTTAAATATAAGCAAATGTTACTTTTTAGGTTCATTCAATTAATGATGTGCGTGGTCCATATTATAAACCACATATATCGTTAATTGAATGAACTTAAAAAGTAAAATTTGCTTATATTTAAAAACAGAAGGAGTACCAACTTGTCAATTTTTCCCTAAAAAAAAAAAAACTTGTCAATGATTATTATTATGGAAATGCTAACCGGTGCTTCCAGAACACTGGTTAAAAATATTAAAGGAAATTATATAATAATTATTGCATTGAAAATTGTGTAATTAATACAAAAAAGTCAAAGAAATTTTTTTTTTATAATCATTTTCATTTTTAGTATCCTTAACCAATGTTTGAAGGTACCGGTTTGCCTGACATTTATTATTATGATCAAAATTCAATCTTCTTTCTCTTAATTTTTAACCACATATTAGTCACCACCAGTGTTACATGTTAATTTTTATGTGATTGAATCCAGAATCTCCTTCAAACTTTTTCATTGTCCCTTATCTCACCAACCGAGCTACGAAGGACATTTTTTTCTTTCTATATGCGACCATACTTTACAGAAAATGTTTTGCATGCACCCTTTTAGGGTGTATACATCTTAGGATAAAAGAGAAAAAGGAATGATTTGATAGATGTAATAAATATATGATGTTATAAAGAGAGTTAGAGATAAAATAAAGTACTATTGAATTGATGTTAGAAAAAAATGAGGTGTACATATATCATTGTTATATTTAACACGAGCAATAACTTTCTATATATAAAGAGATATACTCCATTCAGAACATCAAAAGACACTAAATATGGAAATGCAGTGGTTTTACATTTCTACTGCTGCTGTGTTTGCATGCTACCTTTTTGTAAACAAATTTTTAAGAAGGATTAATGGTTGGTACTATCATCTCAAACTAAGAAACAAAGAGTACCCTTTGCCTCCTGGTGATATGGGATGGCCACTTATTGGCAACCTATTATCATTTATAAAAAATTTCTCATCTGGCCAACCTGATTCATTCACCACCAACCTTATTCTCAAGTATCTTTCATTTTCTCACCTTTTTTTCCCTTCCATTATATATATATATATATAGTGATTTAATTATACAATACTCACGAAAAAACAAAATACGTGTACTTATATATTATTTGGTTTTAATTTTTTAGATATGGAAGAGATGGTATCTACAAAACTCATGTGTTTGGAAATCCAAGTATCATAATTTGTGAGCCAGAGATGTGTAAGCGAGTGCTCTTAGATGATGTAAACTTCAAATTTGGTTATCCAAAATCCATCCAAGAGTTGGCAAAATGTAGACCCATGACTGATGTCTCGAGCGCAAAACAAAGCGCTTTCGACGCCTAATTACTGCTCCCATTGTTGGTCACAAAGCGCTTGACATGTACCTAGAACGTCTCGAGGACATTGCAATCAATTCCTTAGAGGAATTGTCTAGCATGAAGCACCCCATCGAGCTCTTGAAAGAGATGAAGAAGGTTTCCTTGAAATCCATTATCCATGTTTTCATGGGAACTTCTAATCAGAACATTATTAAAAACATTGGAAGTTCATTTACTGATTTGTCTAATGGCATGTTCTCTATCCCCATCAATGCACCTGGTTTTACTTACCACAAAGCACTCAAGGTTCTTCACTCTATCTTCTTTGATCAATTCTTTTAATCTCTTTTCCATGTCGTTAGCGATAGATAACTTTGTAAAATCGCTCATAATTTCTCTTTCTAATACAAAATTAATCACATTTTTTAATGAACGAAAATGACAAAATGACTTATAGTAATTTAATAGAGAGGAAGTAGATCTCATTGGATAGGTAACCTTTCGGGAGACGCACTTTAAACTATTTCTTAAGTCTCGAAAAGCTAAGCCCAAATAAAGGAAGTAGTTTTCTTTTATGCAATTGCTTTTTGATAAGGCTTTGACTCGTCAAAATCTCGTTAAGCGCAAAATTATTTAGAATGATGAGAGATCAAATTGTGTTTTGTTGCCGTTATTAGGAGACGGAACACCACTTATTTAGAACGGCACTTGATCTGTAAGTCGCAAAATGATGTTATTTTCGCAAATAAAGTTGTGGATTTAGAGCAAGTGATGGATTGAATAAAATTATCTTCTTGAAAGTGGTTTTTGGATAAGTTTTCGGGGCCTCTTTGTACTTTCTAGGAGTTGGTGGTCGAATCCACGTCCAGCATGTTGAGATAAGTATCTAATTGATTCCCTAGATTGTGATGGTTCCATAGTTTTTCTCTTTGGACTGTCTCGGATTATCACCACATTGTTTTGGGTTGATTTTCATTCATTCTAGTAGTTTTTCTCATATTTTCTTTTCCTTTTTGGCTCTGAATGTTATGTTCATTTATCTTGAAATGGGTTTGAGTACTCATTATATTTACTATCGACTTTTAATTATATTTGATATAAACTTTGGTAGTAGCTAAATAATTTTCATGTTTGCATGTTATTGTAGGCACGCAAGAAGATAGCTAATTTTTTTCAACCTGTTGTGGATGAAAGGAGGTTGATGATAAAAAATGGACAACATGTGGGAGAGAAGAAAGATCTTATAGATATTCTATTGGAAATCAAAGATGAGAATGGTAGAAAATTGGAGGATCAAGATATCAGTGACTTTTTGATAGGGCTTTTATTTGCGGGACATGAAAGTACAGCAACCGGGCTAATGTGGTCAATTGCACATCTTACACAGCATCCACACATCCTACAAAAAGCCAAGGTAAATAAAGTTGGAAATATTTGGGCTAATATTTAATATGGTATAAAAATGCAATATTCATGATTGATCTTTGTAAGAAAGTGATTTAATAGTTACTCAACCTCGGTGAAAAGTTTGTAAGAAATGGGAGTGGATTAACAATTAATGTGGGAGTAATTGTCACAGAATTTGTATTTAATTAATGGATAATGCTTAATTTTGACTTAAAGGTGGAATGCACAAGTGATGAAACAGAAAAGAAGAAGCAGCAATAAAATACGATGTTAATTTTTAATTTTTTTCAAATAAAAATTGGGCACCACCATGTATCGGGGAAGTATTATATTCTCATTTCTTTGTTGTGGTCTTTTTCACATATGTAAACACCATATAATACTAGAGGAAGTATTATCTATATAAACACATAAATCTAATTTGATGATCAAGTGAAAATATCTATATTATGTTTTTCATATATTGAAGGAAGAGCAGGAAGAAATCTTGAAGACAAGACCGGCCTCCCAAAAACGATTGAGTCTTAATGAAGTCAAGAAAATGGTTTATCTTTCTCATGTAAGTATATTGGAAAATGACATATATAGTTCATTTACATATGTGAAAAAGACCACAACAACAAAGAAATGAGAATATATTTCCTCACGCAGGTAATCAATGAAATGTTGCGATTAGCCAACATTGCCTTTTCAATTTTTCGAGAGGCAACATCTGATGTCAACGTCAATGGTATTTCATCTCATATTCAATTCTATGCCAACTTATGAGTACCTATTTTTTTTTAGCTATCATCATTTATTAAAGGGGATGCATCATTTGCTCAATATTTTAAGGTTATCTCATACCAAAAGGATGGAGAGTGCTAATATGGACGAGAGCTATTCATATGGATTCTGAATATTATCCAAATCCTAAAGAATTTAATCCTTCTAGATGGAATGTAAGTTGGGTTTATATTTTATTTATTTTTACTCAAGTTAGATTGACATCTATCTACTTACATTTTTAAATGTAAGTAGATAATATTTTTTGAAACAGTTAATTTTAAATATTATATGAGCATTATTTTAAAGTTCAACAATGACATTGTATGTGCAGGATTATAATGTCAAGGAAAGAACCTTCCTTCCTTTTGGTGTAGGAAGTAGGCTCTGCCCTGGAGCCGACTTAACAAAACTTGAAATTTTTGTATTTCTTCATTATTTCCTCCTTAACTACAGGTCAACACCATCTTCACTTTTTTTTCAACTCTTCATCTTCACCTTTTTTACCTTCTTACATCTCTGAAGCTAGTAGATATTGTAACACCCATACTAAATTTATCTAGAATATTTAGCATGTGCGTTATAACTTAGTACTGGATACATTAATTTACAATACATATGTCATAAGTTGACATAGATAAGAACATATATAAGTCTCAAGTGTTATATTTGTACATATGATACATAAATAGGTACAAAGTTGTCTGGCTGATACACATACTACTAGTGGGTACATAACATAACATGAGACATAAACTATAATGCAACATGGAAGCACGATCAATCGATGGCTTTCTCCTTACCTTTGATGCTAGACACCTGGGTACCTGAAGAAAAATAAAAAGGAAAGGGATGAGACATAATGTCTCCGTGAGTTACACCTACCCTAGGCTATAGGAAATCTCGGGGAAAACTAGGAACGCCATCTGTTTCTATGCTTAACCCATTTTGGGTTTATACTGATCTTTATGAAAAAACTTAGCGATCGGGGAAAACTAAGATCACTAGCCAGGTGATCATGTCATAATCATAATCAAAATCTTATTCATGTCAACATTCATACTACATTAGATAGTTAGCGTTGAAAAAATAATCATTATATGAGTTCATTTTAAGGAATGTACCAGGTGGAGTAACCCCAGCCACAATCTACTACTAACCGGCTAAACTCCCTATCTGAGGGCTAGAACCAGTACTCCTCTTATTGCTGTGTAGATTTACTTTGCAGGGAAATCCTATCCAGCCTAATCTGGAGCTTGCGAGGGACACAACTTATCTGTTTATAATTACATGCATACATGTGGATCTCCATCTAGGAAAAATACCACCTAGCGTAATTTGGAGCCTGCAAGGAACATGTTAAATCTGACATATTATTCTATGCATATATCTAATATGCTTCTGGGTACATAAATACATAATCAGTCTCGACTATCTAAGTCAGTGTGTACCCGATTACACTATGTAGAAAAGTCATTTTTCAGCTATTCCTGCACATAAACCTCAAGGGATTGCTTATACATCCATATAGAACCAAAAAGTGATTAAAGTAGCTTGGCAAAGAAACAACAGACACATTATATAACTCATGTAATTCTTAGGGAAAAATTCATGTAAAGTTAATAATTTCTCACATAATTTCACACAACACCAAAAGGTGGGTTCTAAGCTTATAGGAACTCACAAATATCTCTGAAATCTCCCAAGAAGCTCCAAGATATACAAAACCCTAACTTTGTTTCTTGCTCAAATCTTGCTTTTAGTGCTCAAAATTTTACAACCGAAAGCTTCAAATTTCTTAACTTGGTCACCAACACAACTCTAGCTTCTTCAATCCATACTAAGGATAACTTGAGTGGATTTCTTAGGAGAGGAAGAATAGGATGATTGAGTTATCTAAAGGCTCTATTTCTCCCAAATCTAAATAAAACACTAAAGCATAAAGAGTTACTTGAAGAAATGATGAAACTTTGGTGGATTGAGTGAGAAAGAGAGAGGGGCGATGGAGGTAGAGAGAGGGAAGAAAAATCTGATTTTTCTAGAGTGAGAAAATGGTAGAACCTTGTGGAAGTTTCATATAATTTGCTTATATACTCCCTTTTATGGATGATGAGTAAAACCGAAAGTGCACGGTTCTACCGAAGTAGTAAAAAAAGTATCGTTCCGACAGGGAGTTATGAATTCAATTAACTTTTAATAATGATTAGATGAAAGTTTCAAAGGTTAAAAGGTTTGGATTTTTAATTAAAAGAAAATAATAAAAATAAAAGCGCCTTAGGATTATTGGTTCATCCAGATGACAAATCCTTCACAAAACAAACCCTAAACCTAAGCTTTATATTCGACTTACTTTCTAAAAACAAGTTTCTCTTAAGCGTATCAAAGCTTCTTTCGAAGTGCAGTGAGTGTGTTCCTCTAGCAACCACGCCTATTCTCATGGTTGATTGCTATTAGAATCCTTGAAGAACGAAACTTTATATGTCTCA
>Ga0228711_1011121_pt1 | contig 11569 bp, 5 predicted proteins | sample MedpolnodulmetaG_2_FD_177996 | JGI IMG/M metagenome (GOLD analysis project Ga0228711, IMG submission 177996) | Root nodule microbial communities from Medicago polymorpha collected in Santa Monica, California, United States - brown nodules | ecosystem: Host-associated > Plants > Roots > Nodule...
TACAATTTTCGTTAGTGAGAGTTTATAAATTAAAATAAAAGCTTATTTATCTACATAAGCTATTTTTCATAAGCTCAAAATAAGCTCAAACCAAACGGGGCCTTATTGTCTTCATATAGTTTATTCATAACACTAAAAAAATTACAAAACTAAGAAGGATTTTAATGAGTGTTCTAAGAGCACTATATAAGAAGTCAAAAGAACTAATTTTTTTTTAATAAAAAATTGTTGCAATTATTATATCGACAAAAATAACACTTATTTTTAAGAAAAAATTTCTTTTATGAAATCTTTAACCAATTTTCTTAGAGCGTATCGTTAGCAAGGCCATAAAATTACTATTATATTCTAAATTATTTTTATATTTGTTGAAAAAGGCTTCGTGATTGACGTTGGTGGTTGAAAAAATAATTAACTAGGGTTGTATTTTTTATACTTGGCTAGAAATAGAAAAATATCTTAATAAAATCAACATTTTAGAGCAATTATAAACATAACCTATATAATTTTTGCACGCTTACGCGTTTATATAGTTTGATATAAAATTTTATGATATACTTTGACCCCACTTAATAAAATTTCTGGATACGTCACTGGCCCTTAGGGCACTAGTTAAGAAACTAAAAGTAGAAATTGTATCTTGGAAATTGTGTATTTGACATTGAAATACCAAAAAGTAACTTTTTCTACATAAAATTTAGCAATTGTTTCCTTTTTTGAATCCCTAACTAGTGCCCTAAGGGCACCGGTTAGCATAACCCTTTCATATTCTCTCATCAAATGATTCACTTCAAAAGTATCATATCTTCTAATTAGCAAGTTAAAATAAACACATTTTAAAAAATAATCAGCTAGAAAATGTTTTCACAAAGTAATCACAAAACAGGACTTTGTTATCCAAATTGTAATTATAATGTTCATGCATTTTGATCTATCGTCAGAACTCATTTTCAGTGGAAAGTGTTCTATGAAAGAGGTCAAAAAACAAGTATTTCCATAATTCGTATTTATTACTTAATCCAACATCGATCAAACTACATTAGTTATATCATTAAAGAGATGGCTAAGTGAGAAATCAGTTCACTGCTAAATACTAATACCTAACTAAGGGGACTATAAACAATAAACCATAGAAATTGGTGCAAAAAAGAAATTAAAGAAAAATAGTGATTTCATACCTCCACCACCATTCATGATCTTCAGCAGCAAGCTGGAAGTATGTCAATGCCACAGTAATGAAAGCAGTAACAATCAAGAGAATGATGAAGACAATAAACAGAATGCTGTAGATTGTGTAAATTCTGTGACCCCAAACACTGGCAAATATATAATAAAGTTCGATGTAAATAGCACTGAAAGGCAAAAATCCTGCCATTGCCATCTGAGGAATTGCTCCCCGATACCATGGCAAAGGAGGAATCTCCCTTGGATATTTAGTTGTGCGGACTGGAGCTTGGAATTCAGCCTTGCTGTTCTTCCCAGCAATCCCTCCCAATACAAGTAGAGGAGACGTAACAAGTGTCCATATCAGAACTATAACGACAATTGTGCCGAATGGGAGAGCGGCAGTAGCATTGTAGACAATTGCAACAGTGTTCAGAAAGCAAAATGTAAGAAATAGAGGTCCGCAGAAAAGGCATCCGGTCAATAGTAGATTCCGAACCTGTCATGATGTACGGACAAAGATAAAATCACTAATGACTAAAAACACATGCAAATCGAACTGATACTGGACCAAATTGCATAGATTTATAAGTCGGTACCCAGTTTGTTCCTTCCAGTTGACAATAGAATGAGGTAGCAGTATAGCCAGCAATTCCTGAAGTGAGTGCATATATAACAACAAGTGCAGTGAATAGAGCCCCTCGGTTGTATGGATAAAATACACCAACAAGTGCCAATATGAATATGAACACCGTACTGCACAAAATGCATAAATACAATTAATTGAGATTAATTTACAAAAGAGTATCACAATTTTATTTTCCTGAAATGAGCTTTCTTTAATTGAACATTTTGAATGGCCAGAAGAAACTCACAGGGTAAACAGTTGGGTACCAGATCCGAGAGCAGCTGCAAATACAGATTTGAACTTTGGAAACCTAAAAACATCACCGTGGATGTATTTCCAGCCAGTCTCTTCCTGATCCTCTGCGGTCTCCTCATCATGTGCATACCTATTTAGAAGTCAAACAAGGACAACGTCTATAGCTCAGCAAAAGAATAAATAACAGAGATTACTCTGTTTTATCACATTCAATAATTCAATGAAATCCAAAAAGACACGCAAATAGAAAAAGCTTCTTACTTGACAAAATCATTCTTAAGCACACGCATCAAAATAGTTGCAAGAAAACCAGTCAAGAGGAGGACTGTGACGCACGAATTGATAATAGAAAACCAGTGGATTTCCAAATGATGGGGTAATGAAGACGAATGAGAGTACTTGTCAAACCGCTTCTCAAAGGGAGTGTTAGTCTCCTTCCATTTCACAGTATAGAAAAACTCCACATCAACTTCATTATCCTCTGTAACATCCACAAGGGCATTTGGATCCGTTCGCACATTGATCTCAATAACACGATCCTTGTTATAAAATATATCAAAATGGATGTGCTTGTAAAGGTAGTATCTATAATCACTAGGGTCTTTCCCTTCCTTATCAACCTTCCCTATGAAACCCCAAATAGGCAAATCATCATAATACATCTGAAAGTAGTAGTCTTTACGAACAGCGGACCGAAAATTCGCCACTTCTTCTTTTGTAAGTGTCTTCTTGCAAACCAACATAGAGTCCTTGTCCTTTTGGAACTCGAGCTGATAAGGAGCACTGACCAACCTATCCCCATTCAACACTTCACCCAATGCTTCTTTCTTCTCTTTCAAATGATCTACAAATTAAACATCAAACAATTCAAAACCCCAAAAAGAAAATATCTCAAAATGCAAACAAGTTCAAAATTTGCCTCTTCTAAAGTTAAATATTGAGTCATCTTAACTACTGATAAGAAAACCAGTTGTGGTAATTTGGCAAGTAAATTGGCTGCAGTCACGCAATCACGTTGTTGCATAACTAGACCATCCAATCTTGATTGGATGGCCCATGTTTTTTTATTTAGCTATTAGCATAGTGGCACTCATTCTCAAATAAAGAAAGACACGAAGCGGGGGCAAATGTGGTGACTCAGGTTCGAACCCGGGATTCCACATAAAATATCCTCACAGCCAAACCACTAGGATGCAACAGTGAGGACAATGATGACCCATGTTTTAACATCATGATTTGAAATCCATTTTGTGAAGTTGGAATACGAGTTGTTCAATTCTTAAGTCGTTTAACAGTGTAAATGCAGGATTTTGCTAACTAAATGGTATCCGGAACCGATATTTTAAAACATTTGCATCTAATATCATCATCATCCTTTGATTTTCTTATCATTAATATCAAGGTGCTAAGAAAGTGTCATTAACCACAATTAATCTTGAACATCACATCAAGGTTTTTCGATGTTTTAGTGGAAAATTCAAACCATGATGTCTCCACGACTACAATTGCATCAGCACAACTATAATCACAGCAGCACCAACCATATTTAACCGCAATTTTCCGCAACAAAACAATAGCAACACACCCATGATTTAAAATTAAAACATTCATGTCTCAACAACTACAATTGTGACAGCATCAACTGTAATTAACTGCAATTTCCCGCAATAAAATGATATTAGCCAACATAACCATAATTTAAAACCCTGAATAACCATGATTTAAAAATTGAAACTTTAATTAACACAACACTACTAATAAGAGGATTGAATTAAAAAAACCAACCTGGTATACAAAATGGCAGATCAAAATACCGATACGTCTCGCTGAAAATTAAACAAACGACAAAAAAATCAATACATCAATACATTAATATCAAATCAAATGCATTACTAACTCTATAACACCGACACGACACATTTGATTACATTCAATTAATTCATTTTCTATAAAATTATTACCGTGTCAGTGTTGTATCCGGTGTCTGTATCTGTGTCAGTGCTTCGTATATTACTAATTAGTTGATGAATCAAAAACCCAATTAAAAAATGTGAGAGAATGATGAAAATTATGAAATTGATGAATCTAGAAGTAATTGAGAACTTTGATGATGAAACGAAAACAGATCCAGCACGTGAATAACGGATCGAAGAAGTACCTTGGATTATGAAAAGGACCAACTTTGTTAGCGAAGAGAGGAACGGGATCTCCTTCTTTGTAACGTTTATCTGATGAATCAGATCTGACGGTAGAGAAGAAGAGAGAAGAAATGGAGAAGAAGGCGAGGATGAATAATGGATTCATCTTCGCCATTTGAAGATTGGTAATAACTTCAAAATGAATTGAATTCAATTGAAGTTGTTGTATATGTGAAAGTGAAGAGAGGGGTTGAAGAGAAAAAGTGGGGGTGTATATAATAAGATGAAGAATGTGGAGTGTGTTGATAATAAAGAGGGAAAAAAGAAGGAAGGTGAAGATGAGTTAGTGAAGTGACGTAGAGTCACCGCTTCAATCTTATGTTTGGTGCTTTACCTCATTTTTGTTTTTGTTAAAACAATTTAAGGATTATTTATTATCATTGATTTATATGTTTGGATGATATCAGTATCGTTAAATTGGACTACTTAATTTGAGTTCCAACTCAAGATTTTCTAATTGTGTGTTTATGAGGGTAGATATGTTATTTGAATTAACGGCGTTCGTGATGCAGTTTGATTCGATTTTGAGGTTAAATATTATTTAAACTATAAGATTAAAAAACAGGTGATTTTGTTTGATTTGGTTGACTTTTAAAATAGATAAAATTACACATGGGTCTTTTAAGTTTTAGATTTTTGGTCAAGCATAAATTCATTAAGTTTGAGGATTGAAACAGATTGTTCATTTAAGTTATTTTGGTCACACATAATTCATTTAAGTTTGTAAACATTTTTGATTTAGTCATTCTGTCACATCATCGTTTTAGTAATTTTTGGTTAGTATAAAGACTAAATTGAAAACATTTACAAACTTAAAAAAAATTATGTGCGGCCAAAATAACTTAAAGGACTAATTTGTTACAAACCTCAAACTTAAAGGACTTATGTCTGACCAAAATAACTTAAAAAACCAATATGTTTCAAACCTCAAACTTAAATGACCGTAAGTGTAATTTAGCCTTTAAAATATATTTGAACCAAATCAAAGCAATGTGGTTTGGGTTAGATCGGTTTTTTTCAAGACAATACAATTTTTTTGTTTCCAATATTAAAACCAGGTTAAAACGCAACATATTTTCAACAATGTTTTAAATTTTATCTAACATTACAATTTCATATTCATCCAACAATGTTTCAAATTACATAGACTAGATTAAAAATGTGGACATAATGTAATCCTATTTTGCAAGAAATGCAAAAAATTAAGATTTTATCTTTCACTAAAAGTTCAAGTAGCACATAAATACAATGACGTGGTTCGATTCATGTAATCGACCCCACTTAATAAGATAAGGTTTGGTACTTTGGTTGTTGTTTTGTTGTTGAAAAAAATTATAAAACAAAATAATAATTACTTAATGTATTTCATTAAGAATCAAACTATCTAACTCATAAACCAAACAAGCTCAAGTGATTCTTTCAAAAAAAAAATGGCTCATGTGATTAATAAACTCCATCAAAAGATGAATTGTTCGGAAGAATCTGAATTCGATTTTTAGGTGGAACAATTTTTAATCAGTCTATACATACCTTAAGAATGAACTTTGAATTACTAGGGGTCACTTCCTCTAAAAAAAAACAGAGTTAACACACGCAAAAATTAATACATGTTGAAATATCAATAATTGAATATTCGAATATGATATTTGATAGTTTTGCTTGTTAACAACCATGGAGGATTTATTTATAAAAAATAAATAAATAACCATGGAGGATTCTTGTTGAAGGTGCATACCAAATATACTCTATAATTTTATTTTTTTTAAAGAAAATATACTCTATAATTGTTTTGCTTTACAATTGTTTGTATATGCTCTATCGCTCGCGATAGAGTCCATTATGATTGTACTTCGGTCTAACTCATAACATTAATTATTTGAGCGCAACCACTTTTGTATTTTTAGTATGTGAAAAAACACGATTATTTTTTTGATCTAAAAGATACTCATTTTTTTAAGATAGAGTAATCCACACACACATGGACATATAAACTTTGCAAGTTTTTTTTAGATTGAACCTTGCAAGTTTCTTTGAAAGAAAAAAAAACTTGCAAGCTATACTATTGTACTTTGACTAGCTTTCATATTAAGTTCTGTTGGTGTATTAAGAAAATATCATCTATATAATTATGATTAAGTATTTAAATTTGTTCAAAATTCTACTGGATGGATGGTACCACGTTGATGTCCTAGTCGAGTTTGAACATAACTTTATCTCATCTGCGAGTTTCTAATTATATTATATGTTACAGCCAGACATTAAGGGACCAATTTGGCATTCTTATAGATCACGAAACGTTGAGAAAATTTATAGTGTACATCTTCAATTCATTCAGATGAGATAGGAATGTGGAAAATGTGCAAACAATGAATTTATTTGTCAATTATGCATATCATTTCTGTATGAATATTTCATACATAAATATTCACCACCTCTGTCACCTATAATTTAACTCTTTCGTCATATGATGGTTGATTCATTGAACAATTATTGAGAAGGTGTTTGTAGGTGCTATCATAGATTCATAGTTGTCGAGAACTTACATCTTTTTTTGGTTACAAGAGAACTTATATCTATCCATGTGTTTAAACTTTAGTTTGAAGTTTATTAGGAGACAAACGAATCAAATTTTTTATTGTATATGCGAAGAACGTAAACATAAAATATTTAATAAAGTTCGATCAATTGTGTCTACGTTCCGACTATGTAGTGGTTTTTTTTTTGAAGAGAGACTATATAGTGGTTGTAATATCTTTTTATCATCCACCAAAATGTCAAGTTTGCTGCTCCTTTCTAAAGTAGTGCTAGCGTCAATGTATAAGTGTCAGCATATAATTTGTTAGATAAATGGCATTTTGCCAAGTCAACTCCTTGGGGGGCATTCATGTACGTGCTTTCGACCCAGATCTGATTTTGGATCCACGTCGTGACTATGACATGTGTTGTAGTAAATATAAAACAAATAAATTAAATAAAGGATTAACATCTCTTTGTCCTTTAACTTTTTTTCTTTTCTTTTTAAATGAGAAATTTAAGGTTTTAACTCTGATTTTTATATACTACAACCAGGACCGGCCCAAGGCATAGGTCGGGAGTGCGACGGCCTAAGGTCCATGTCGGTAGAGGGTCCAAAAAAAATTATTGGTGGGGGTGTATATAGAAATAGTTGGTTTTCTGAGAGTTTATATAGTAAAATATACCAACAGACCTGAAACATTGACTTGAAAAGCTGGACTGAAGTTTGTTATTTGTTTTGGCCCTTTTGATACAATTTGTTATATATACCCCATATAAAACAAAATTTTCTATATACACCCTCCCCAAAAAAAAATTGGCCCTCTACTCCTAGTAATGTGCCAAGAAATTTGTGATATTTTTTGGGGCCCTTTGTTCCTAATAATGTGTCTTACTGATATCAAAAATATTTGTGATATTTATTATCCCGAAAATTGTGAGAATCTTCATAACAAAAAAAAAACAAATTATATTTTAGTTGAAAATGAGCCTACTTGAGAAATTATATTTTGTATCATCATAATAAACTTGGTACTTTTTGTCAAAAAAAAAAAACAAACTTGGTACTTGTAGCATATAAAAAGAGAAATGATTTACTTGCAGCATACAAACGAGTTATTGTATGTTGTTATGGGTTTACCAATGGAGAATTTTGTATCCAAATGTCTAAAGTTTAATTAATTACGTGTTGATATACTTTTATTTTTTGGTGTTACTATCATTAGATGTCAAAATTTCAGTTTCTACTATCCAAGTGCTAAAATTTGAGTTTATTTTGCATGAGTTATTGTTCTCTAATTTTATGGTACTTTGTTTAGTTTTAGTTTCTATGGGGTATTTGATTTATTTGAAGATGTTGCCTAAAAAAACCTTTATCTTGTAGTGAAAAGCGAAGAAAAAAACGAAATGAAACACTAGTAAAATCATAACAAGAAACTAAAAAAGTTTATGATGTATTATGTAAGGGCCTTTTTCTCAACCTATGCCTGAGGCCCCTAAAACGCTAGGAACGGCCCTGACTACAACGTCTCTTACAACTAAACTGTGTTCATAAGGACGTCCTTTAACATATTTTAAAATAGTTAATTTGGTCTCTTAATTTTAAATCGAGTCAAGTTAGTTGGATAATTATAGTTTAGTTTTGTTCTCGACCGGTCAAAGACTTGGGCTTAACCTCTTAGGCCCAATAACAACTCAAGCCTAAATGCAACATTTGACAAATTACTCGCAACACACCCCTACCCCGCGAGGGGGGTGCTCGGAGCAACAGAGACTTGTTCAAACGAACAGTTACGTCTCTTTACCCACGTTCCTGCGAATATCTCACTGGCTGTTACACTTCTCTTGATTTCATTACCGTCGGTTGCATGTGTGCTGTCATACCTCAATTTTTGACCCATTTTCTTTTCATTCTAAAATTTTTACAAAAAATCAACAAACATTTTTCTTACGCTAAATGCATTTCCATGAGTTTTTTTAGTTACTTGTTTTCCAAGTTAACTTCAAATTCTTCATTTTTTATGCACATTTTTATTTATTTATTTTTTACGTTTTTTATTTTGTTACTTCGTTCTCAAGAAAACTCAATATCATCACACCAAACATTCTAATTTCAATTCCTCTCATTTCCATTACATTTCTAATCACAAAAATCACAAACTTTACACCATTTTGTTTTATTATTTTCAAAGTCACAAAATTCATTTTCAAAAATTAAAAAAAACACTAACTTTAACAAATTCACCCAAAATGCATATTTCACTCTCATTTCATTTCTTTCCCCACAAATTGTGCATCTAGATTCTTCTTCACATATAACACCTCATCATTATCCAACACATCATGACTCACCACCAAAAATCATCAAAAAAGTCCCAAAAACTCATTTTTTCTGCAAAATTCCAAACTACCATTTCTTACCCGCCACTTAACCTAATTCTTGCACTCTTGATGACCAAGTTACTCCCTCTATAAGTACCCAACAACTCATAGAGAGAGGGGGCCGAAATTTTGAGTTCACAAAATCACCATTTTCATAAAAAATTCCAAAATCTTCATTTCTCTATGAAACTTCACCATTCTTCAACCAAAAGTTCATAAACACTTCCAACAAACAAAAAACACACAAAAACTCAAGAAAAATCACCCAAATTCGTAAATTCAAAACCACAATTTCTTAAGAAAAAGTGATAGTGAGTTAGATCATTTCAAGGCTCAATTAAGGTGAGTTTTGATGTTTTGATACCCATGTATGTGTTGTGAAGCTTTTCCATTGATTAGTTTGGTTTAATTCGTTGTTTTTTGTGTGGGTTCAGCTGCATTTAGTAAAGCCATACAAGCTCATGACCTGCACACAGGTGTGGATGTTTGTATTAAAATTATAAAGAACAACAAGGATTTCTTTGATCAAAGCCTTGATGAAATCAAACTTCTCAAGTATGTCAATAAGCATGATCCTGGAGACAAGTATCACATTTTGCGATTATATGATTATTTCTATTACAGAGTAAGTGATTTCGATCTGCTACTCGTCTTGTTAATACTAATATGTTTTACTTTCAATCAATTCTGGTGCAACTTTTGATATTGTCCTTTCTAGGAAATTTGAAAATTAGGTTAATAAAGGTATAAATGACTAAATAAATAAATATTTATTTGTTTTTACTTGACTACAACTTTCACCACTCAGTAAATGTTGGTTACTGTTGTGCTGTTGGTATTTATTTACCACTTCTATATTAATACTTTGTCTAATGTGCACTAACAAAATAGTATTACTTCATGTACAAGTTTATTTTCCACCATTGGATCAATAAACCTCACCATATTTCATTTAATTTAATACTGAGCCTTAATGATCCAATTGTAAAAAACCGGGTTGTGCATGGTGCAAGACTTAAGTCCCGCACCATAGACTTGGCCCTATACTAATATGTGCTGCAGCTGCAACCATACTACATTTGTTATTTTTTTAATAATTTTAACTACAGCCACTTAATGTGTTTTTGACTATCACATATTTTGATACATTCCAGAATTTGTTATAAAATATAACTATTCACACTTGTCATATTTCAGAAAGAACTGAATTACATTATGAACTGAGGACTATTCTTCAAAGCTATATTCAAAGTGGTTTGAGAAATATCTATCAACCTAATCATCTGACTTTACCACTTTTCATTCGTTTCCATTGTTGCACTGCAGGAATATTTGTTAATTGTGTGTGAACTTGATACACCCTCGTGTATCGAGATAGAAACACTCTTCGAGTGAGTGTATACTCCCTGAGAAATTAGGAAGAAGAAAGAAGAAATTTGAGAGAGAAATAGAATTTTCTTATCATTCATCATAAGCATAAAGGTTTTCAAGTACATATTATATACTGCTAAGTGTAGCATAACAAACTTGCTTAATTTGTGTATCTGAAAAATAATAGAAAGATCAATGCATTAATTGGTTTGTCTCTTCTCAAGTGTTGGACTATCTGACACCTCATCACTATTGGGCTCGTCCATGACTTGATTGGACTTTCACTTAAAGGGGGTCTATCAGAACTACTCAAAGCCAACTTATATGAGTTTCATAAATTTAACAGAGAATCAGGAGGGGAAGTTTACTTCACAATGCCAAGATTGCAGGTTTGTGGAGTTCTGCTCACATTCTGACGTGGCGGTCTGTATGTTTTTCTCTAATAGAGGCCATAGTCGGCCTCCATGGAAATTAAGCTTCAAGCTTTGGACGCAATTTTATTATTTAGTATTGTTATTTTTATTTTAATTATGATATTTTTAATTTGAAAGTCAACTAACGTTAGTTTAGATTTGATTTTTAGATTGATTTGAGGATTTTATTAGATTTGATTTAAAATTAATTAAGGATTAAGATCAAATTTGAAGGCTAAAATGTAAATAAAAGAGTTTACATGAAAGGTAAAATTGGATGAAAAAATCTGCAGCAAACTTTGGTATTCACTTCATATATAGGTATAGATAGATTCTACTACTGTCTCATTAGAAACTTGTCTTGATTTGTTATTGCAGTCAATTACCATTCAATGTTTGGAAGCACTTCAGTATTTACATAACCTTGGACTAATACATTGCGACTTGAAGCCACATAATATTTTGGTTAAAAGCTACAGCCGATGTGAGGTGAAGGTCATTGATCTTGGAAGTAGTTGTTTTGAGACAGATCATCTTTGCTCATATGTTCAGTCCAGGTCCTATCGTGCTCCTGAGGTTATTCTCGAGCTTTCATATGACAAGAAAATTGATATCTGGTCCCTTGGATGCATCTTGGCAGAACT
>Ga0228711_1011131_pt1 | contig 11561 bp, 3 predicted proteins | sample MedpolnodulmetaG_2_FD_177996 | JGI IMG/M metagenome (GOLD analysis project Ga0228711, IMG submission 177996) | Root nodule microbial communities from Medicago polymorpha collected in Santa Monica, California, United States - brown nodules | ecosystem: Host-associated > Plants > Roots > Nodule...
CCTAACTCAAGGGATTGATTAGGACTATTTTGTTAACTATCGTGGAACTAGAGAATCATTCATAAGAATAGGTGCAGTATACCAATTAGGGAAACATAGATGATTCGAAAGACCTGATCTCATCTCTTTCTCTCCTTATCTTTTACAAAACTATCTTTATTTTTTGTTTATTTAATTTTATGCAATCAAAACTACTGTCTCGGGCACTAAAATAATTTACACATCCTAGATATCAACCTTATTGCTAAATTGAGATTAACACAGTCTCTGTGGATACGAACTTATAAATTTTATTACTTTGATAGTTTTAGTACACTTGCTAAAAGTCTATCAATTGACAATCAAGTATCCACGTTTATTGTTGACGCGTGGCTTCTTATGTAAGCTTGGGAAGTCAGCCTTGGAGGGAAATTAAGATAATGATTAGGGTTAAGCATTAGCCCTACCTAATAAGTTGTTAGAATAAGAGGAAGAGGATATATATATATATATATGAGTTTTCTAACTTCGACCAACAAAAAACCTGTCTAAGTTAGCAAAAGTGTACCATTTGATTTGGACAAAAATATTTTTCATCTTTATTATTTAAAACTAATTGCTTCAGGGTTACTTTAGTAATTTTCATTAAAACATATTTGTTAATTTGCACTAATTTGCTAACTTATACCCACTTTTATTTTATTACAAATAACTTGAGGGTTATTTTAGTATTTTTTTATTAAAAACGTATTTGTTAACTTGCACCAAATTTGCTAGCTTAGACCCACTTTTATTTTATAACAAATATTTGGAGAGATATTTACTAAACTATCCCTTACTTTGAATTGGTTTACACTAGTGAATATTGGTTTTTTTGTCCAAATGAAAATGTGCACTTTTGCTAACTTAGACCTTCATATTTTTTGTTGTTCTAAGTTAGCAAACCCCATATATATATATATAGGGGGCATATAACATGAGAATGATATTTATAAGTGAGAATGGTAGGAATAAATTGTAGTCATCAGATTAAAAAGGAAGGGCTGAGATTAAAAGATGTGTTAAGTGAGTTGATGTACCCAATCTCCAAATTACTTATCTTATTCGCACGTTCTCCTCTCCCCCTCAAAATCTTTCCCGGAATCACTCTCTTCTTCCTCTAATTACAACACACATCCATTCATTCCTCTATTCAGCAGAACCCATGACTCGAATCACAACTCAAATTTGTTTTTTCACATGAGAATGACTTCTCTATCTCAATTGACTTTGTTGTTTCTATTTTTTGTTAATGGTGAGGGGAAGAAGACACGAGAGCTTTTGAAGGAAGAAGGAGGGATAAGGCAGATACTGAAACGTAAATGATGGAAGTGAGTGAGAAAATAATCACATGACTCACTTAAGTTGTTTTAATCTCAACCTTTACTTTTTAATCAGATGGCTGCAATTCATTTTCATCATTCCTATATATAAAAGCCATTCTGATGTGATATGGTCTCGTGTGTGTCTATATATATATATATATATATATATTCTCTTGGAGCAGTTTGTAATATAATGCTATTGATATTATTGGAACCTAGCCTTCTTTCAATTATTCTATATAAATTATAAAGAAAAAGTTGTTTGGTTCGATGGTAGACACACGAAAAGCAACGAATGAATTCTGTCCATTGAATTATTTATAATAACCATTGAATTGGATTTTGATTTTAACTTTTATTTATTTCAAAAATATAAACCACAACTCACCGTTTATCGTGTATAGATCGTGCTTATATCATTCGCATTGTATATCAAAGCTGAAATTATAAAACCGTAGAAGTAAATAGATTCTTAGCTTTGTACCAAAAAATAGATTCTTAGGAAATGAGAATGCTAAAAATAAGCCATAGATAATTGCAAGGTTCATATATTACAAAATAAATAAAAGATATAATTATTAGGCTCCATGATCACAGTAGATGAATGGAAACCGTAGAATAATCTAGCAAAAGTTACATTGCGTAGATTTTTTAGTGTAAAAACACATTATTAATACCTATATGGCTTTAGTATACTCTCGAAATATATGATACTCATGCAATTTATTGTGTCACTCTGGTATAACTAAATCAAGGAATTTCCTAATGGCCAATGGATATAATAGCAAAAACAGTCATCTTTAATGCATCTATACTTGTGAGTCGAAGTGTTTGGACATTCTTTATCAGTCTTACATGGCATACCCGCTGTAATGAATAAAATAGAATAAAATAATGTTAATAAAACAATATAAAAGAGTGTGAATATATATTACATACAATACTAAAGAATCCTTCACAGAAAAAAAATTCAGTAGTAAAGAATGAAATTTTAAAAGGATTATAAAAGTTGCTTACTGGCAAAACTTTCTGCAACAAGGAATAGGGAAAGAAACAAAACCATAATACATATAAATTTGAGAGTTATAGTCATATTTTTCTCCCTTTACATGTAATAAATAGAATATGATTTGATCATTTTATAGTGTATAAAGCGTGAGTTGCACAAAAACCAATTAAATAATTTTATATATAAAGGAGTTCTAAAAAGCTCTTTCTAAAATTAGAATGATTATTATGAAGTGTAAAAATATTGCTAATCATTAGAATCCGTTATTTTTTTAATTTACTAATCAAAAAGAGGACATATGGAATTTTTTTAATGTATTATATAGTATTTTTATATATAAAATCACTAGCATTGGTACCCATACAATGCATAGAAAATTAAATATTAATTACTTCATTTTTAAAGTGTAAAATTGTTATATATCTTATAAAAAAAATATTGAAATATTAAATTTGATCTCCATCCATCTCTTTTAAAAGACTATTTTACAAAAATCACGAGTATTAAGAAAAGTTGTTGAGTAATAAATTTGTCACAAATACATGTTACTATTACCAAATTACTTTTTTGTATATTGATAACATTAATGAGGGATGTATTTGTAAAAAGAGTAACAAATACATCTAAAAATTGGTAGATAGTCTTATAAAACTTTTGTGTAAAATAGTCTTATAAAAAGAGACGTAGGCGATAAGGTTTTTATACCTATATCATCTTTAACATCCGATAAAAGACTTCCTTTAAATTTTCAACGGAGACAATTCCTGTTAGTTGTTTCATTCGCAATGACTATTAATAAAAGTTAAGGACAATCACTTAAACATGTTGAAATATATCTTCCTACATCAGTGTTCTCCCATGATCAATTAAATGTTGCATTTTTAAGAGTTACTCCAAGACAAGGGCTAAAAATATTGTTGACTGATAAAGATGGTGAACATACCAATATCACTTCAAACGTTGTTTATCATAAAGTTTTCCGATTTCCGAAATATATGACGTTTTCATTATATTTATAACTTTATATTATATATGGTTGTTTCTACTGTAACAAATAATTATGTTTATCATGTGTTTTTATATATTACTTTTCATGATATTTATGAAAATTTTCTTTAGTGAGGCATTGGTAAATACTTCATCCGATCACATTTATAAACAAAACACAGTTTTTTAGGTTCATTAAATATTTAATGTATCCGGTCTTCATATAAATTAGATACATAATGAACCTAAAAAGTTATTTTTTTCTTATAAATGTGACCGAAGGGAGTATAATATAGTACATATATGACCCGTGTCACACGGGTTTGGAGATGTAGTTGAGGTTAATGGTTTTAACTAAATTTTATATAACATGTGTAAACTTTTTAATTTTGTTCAAGATAATGTGTGTAATTTTATTTATTTTTTTAATTTTGTTCAAAGATAATATGTATAATTTTATATAATATGTCTTTTTAACTATACTTCTTTTATTAATTATTTTTCTTATAGTAGAGACGAAGAAAACAAAATATTTTAAATAAACTGAAGCATCAAATTATAAGGGGTGATTATATAATAGACCAATTTTCCTCAAAAGAAAATACAAGAGACTAATTAAAAGAATCTTGTTTTAACCAAACAATTGGATTCAACTGGCACTGCTAAAAAAACAAAAATTAGTGAGGGATATTTAGTGAGGGAAAACGTGAAATCCCTCTCTAATTCCGTCACTAAATTTTGCGACCAAGAAATTTGTGAGGAATTTCATTTTTTCCGTCACTAATTTCCCTCGCTAATTTTGCTTTTTCTAGTTGTGTGGTTGATGAGTTTGCTAAAGTACAAATTATTTAGAAGAATATGAGTTAGATTTTTAGATGAAATAATTTTTTATTGAACTTTACTTGCCTTCTAGTGGAATTCTAAATTACTACAACCATATTCCCATGCATGAATACCGAATGGTTAAAAAATAACCCAGTTTAGAAAAAACATGGTAACTTTTGGCTTCAACAAAGAGATAATCCCATGAATACCGAATGGTTAAAAAATAACCCAGTTTAGAAAAAACATGGTAACTTTTGGCTTCAACAAGAGATAATATATAATGTATGTAAGCATTATTGTACAGTACAGTAATTAGTTCTAGTTATATTTTTTATGTTAAAGAGAGATAAATGTACTTCCACACATGAAGTAACTTTTGTTTTTACGAGAAGCCGTCCACCGTTGGCTTTTGGTACTATAAAAGTGTATGTACTCTCTTTCTACCAAAAAAAAAATAAATACAAATGTATGTCCTCTCTCAAATTATGTAACATATTTATTAGTATTTTTTCCGTCTCAAATTAATATTTTCTTTTTTACATTATACTAATACAACATTTTTTTTCATTAATATACTTATTTTATTTTAATAATCTAACTATTTCACTAACAATGATTAATAAGTGTTTTGGTAAATAAAACTTATTTTACAATTAAAATCAACAATTCTAATCATTTCTTTAATAACTGTGTAAAATTCAAAAAAGACACCTAACTTGAGACGGATGGAGTAAGACCTAAGTTTGACGCATAATAATTGTTCAGAGATCGAACCTAGGACATCCTCCTTAAAACTCTTTCAATTTCCCTTAGTTTACTAATCGAGCTACCTACTTAAAAGCATTGCAATGACCTTTTGTTCAAACCAGAGTGCATACAAGCACGAGATGACCGTTTTTATATTCCTTTGTCCACTTCATTATTGCTTTGTGTAAACTATATAAAAATGTATTCAAAAATGTGAAATATATCCATGATTTGATTTTAAAACAGGGATCATAACTGACGTTAGAAAATTTTTGAGGGACCAAAAATTGATGAAACTTTTTATCGGAACTAAAACTTGAAATTTGGTTACACACACCATATATTTGGTTAACTGAAATTTTACAGAGTGGTACAAAAGGGTGTACATATTAAGGGTGTGTACCAATCTGTATTCATGTTTTTTGGTGTTAATATATCAAATTTTGGACTTTTCACAAAAAAATTTGTTTTTTTTTTATGGAAAATGCTAACAAGTGTTCTTAGGGTAGTTGATATGAAACTTAAAATAGCAACTTTATCTTGAAAATTATGCAGCAATTATTTCTACATGAAATTTTACAATTATTTCATTTTTTAGAATCCTTAATAAGTGGCTTGATAGTGTGAGTCATTTTTTTTAAAAATGTGACCCTTTTTTATTAATGATTTACTAATACCTTTTATGATAATTAAGTGCACATGGAAGAAATATGACGAGAGAAAGCCAGTAGTTTTGGAGAACAATAATGCTAAACATAGCGAATTTTTTTGTCCCGACCGATCGCGAATGATGTTTTACCTCACGTTCTCTCCTATCAAGGCTTGGTTTATGCTTTTGAAACTACATATAATTGGATTAAACTAACAATATATGATCACATGCTTGAGCTGAACTAATGACAATGGTTTATAAGATGACTAGCAACAGTATGAATGAAAGTGACAGAAGCGGTGGCTTTGTCTTTTTTAGGCACAAGTGGTCTTTTTTTTCCCTTTTCTATATATTAGTAGTGCATGAATGAAAGAAAGAAACAAAACCTATCTGAAAAAGAAAAATAAAATATTGAAAGATAACCAAAGGTAGCATTCGTGAAATTCTCGGGAGAAAATCTCTCGCGAGATATAGCAATGCTCTTTGGAGAATAGTTTTGTTTCACTTTACTCATTAATTTTAAGTTTCAATGCAACATTAATTATTGGTTTATCAATAATATCCTTACCTATTTATTGTAGAGAGATAAATAATAGAATGAAATAATAAATGGGTAAGGGTATTATAGAAAAAACAAAAAAAATTCATCAAAAATAACAAAATTTATTTGATTTCATGGTATGTGTAATTTACTCAAAAGCGACAAATATTGTAAAACGGGTGGAGTAAATGCTTGAATCACTTTTTCAAAATGCTTTTCGGTGCACACTCGCCAACCAGGGTCATGATAATAGTGTGTAGTGCCGACCCAACACATTTTGAGGCCTATAGCGGACTATAATAAGAGACTTTTTTAACAAGAAAAATTAATATAAATTCATAGGTTTTATAAGAAAATATTACAATTAATTATAAAGAAAAATAAATATTGCATTGTATAAGTGGAAGTGTTGTAAGTGCAGCACTGGAGGAAAAATAGTGCGCATTGTAAAGATGTATGTGGAAGTGTTGAGCCCATGAGTGGCCTTTACACACACGCACACACAAATTTACACCAGAGTTTGAGAACAGAGTCATGTAATAGTCGTTCAAAATTAGAGTATTCACGACACGAGTGTTTGCCAGCATATTATACCTTTAGTTTTTGTCACTCAAAAATATCCTTCAATTTCAAAATATGTTTCTCTTTATTTATAAAGTTCTATCGAAAACAGATAAACTTTATTTCTCATCCCCGTTGATTTATTAATCAAAATGGCTTAGGGTGTCTTTGTTACTTGGGAGCTTCTACGGTGCAGTCAGGAAACTGACTTTTTTGAAAAAGTTAATTTTAATTTTAATGTTTGATTTATTTTTAAATTGTTGATTACTGATTAATGATCAATAATAATTCATCTAGTAATGCCTGCAACATCTTGGACTTACAAGTACTATTTTATCGTTGACATCTTTAACATGCAAACGGATTTGATGATATTATGTGATAGTCTTGAGTGTTACACTTAAAACAAGGTAAGATAAAATTAGATTAAGTGTAGTCTTGTTAATCTGATGAATTGATAATACTATGAAGACTGAATTTTTGATGCCACTGTACAAACAGTAGGGTGTTACTCACTACAATTTTGATGTTATAGTGTTAACTTCATCAGAAAAGTCATTTTCACGAATTCACCATAGAATTTTCCTTGTTATTAATGTTTCAGAAGGTGTAGATAATAATTATCATCATTTTCCAATGTTTGATTGGAAACTGCATTTTACTCTAATAACGTTTGGTTTTTTCACTTTATAAAAGGTTACAATATGGGAATCAAATAATATGTTTCACTTGCAATAATATAGCGTTGTCTTCTATTCCAGCAACCGAAGTGGAAATGGAAAGCACAACTGATCAGCCAAATTGGCTTGAACTTCCAAGGGATGTTACAGCAAATATCCTTCAAAGGCTTACTACCATTGAAATAGTCACTAGTGTAGGTCAAGTGTGTCCTTTATGGTGGAATATCTGCAAAGACCCTCTTATTTGGCGCACTATTCGCATGACCAAGCTCCGCCATTCAAGCTACAACCACGGCAATAATTTGGTCAAAATTTGTCATTATGCAGTCGCGCGAAGCTGTGGTCAGCTTGAAGACATTGAAATAGAGTATTTTGGAACTGATGATCTCCTTGCATTCATAGCAGATTGGTATTTAGTTTCAAGTGTTATGATTTATTTTATGACAATAATATCTAGATGCTTTTTGTTTTTAACAATAGATGTCACGTTGCTTAGATAACAATAATGTTTGCATCTTATTTCTACTGTCAAGAATTTGCTAATAGTTTTTAAATCAAAATTTACAGTGCTGGTAAGCTACGTGGCCTGGGGCTTGTATATTGTGGAGGACTCTCGGCGAAACGATTTAGTGGAGCTGTGAAGAAACTACCACTATTAGAGAAGCTTGACATTTCATTTAGCAACAACTTATCTGAAGATTCGATAGAAGTTGTTGGCCGACATTGCCCTCGTTTGAATTCACTAAAATATGGCGGGATAGTGGTGGATAACAACGGGAATGATGTGTCGTTTTCTATTGCAAAAACAATGCCAGGGTTACGTCATCTTAAAATTTCTGGAGATATGCCCACCGATGATGGACTTCTTGCCATTTTTGATGGATGTCCTCGACTAGAGTCTCTTGACCTTAGAGGATGCTGTTGTTTTTCTTTTAGCGAAAGTTTGGAGAAAAAATGTCGTGAACAGATTAAGGATTTTGGACTTCCAGTACAAATTTCTTTTGAAAGTTATTTGGACTGTTATTATTTTAATGCTTAGTGGTAATGATGTTGAAAAGCGTGGTTCATAATTGGTCTATTGTTATGTATGCATAATACACTGGCCATCTTCTAGTATCCAAGTGAAAATTCCCAAATGTTTTAGAGGAATTTTGTGGAAGTCATCGGAAGCCTTAGCTAAACACTACCTTAGAATCTTGTACTCATGCATAGTTGGCATTCTTCAGTAATCATATGGATTATCTATCTTATTATTGTTAAAATTACTCTAATTTTGGTGGTTTGTTTCTGCTGTAGTCTATATATTCCAATTGTGCAATAGTTAAACATTATTTAGTCTATGACCTTCTTCAAAAGAGGGACTCACCATCAAATGACAAATTCAATTAAGTCCAATAGTGTCCCTGGGCTCTAGAAATTGAATCGCAATTATTTATTCTAAACAACAAGGTTGTTAAAATTTGAATTTTTTTGTGACGAAATAACAAAATCGAACATCGTAAAATCGAAGAATTTTACTCAACTATTTTTGTAGAATCAATATAAGATAGTAAAATCAAAAATCGTAAAATCTGAATTAAAACCAATGAATTTTACCCAAATCAAAAATAATGCTTTATGTTATAAATGACTCAATGTTTAAAGTCCACAAAATACTCATTCATGAATGACTCAAAACGTAGAATTTAGGGGTGTTCGCGGTGCGGTTTGGTTCAGATTTGAGGTTACAAGTCATCCGAACCGCAAGATAGAAATGCATGTGGTTTGGTTTGATTCGGTTGACTTTTAAAGTACAATCCAAACCAAACAAAATCAAGTCAATGCGGTTTGGGTTGGATTGGTTATTGCGGTGTTTTTGATACTACACAATTTTTTGTTTCCGACATTAAAATAAAGTTGAAAAGCTAAAACACAACATTTTTTCATTAATGTTTCTAACAATGTTTTATGTTTCATCCAACATTACAATTTTACTTTAACTCAATAATGTTCGCAACTACATAGATCAAATTAAAAACGTGGACAAAAGTAATCTTATTTTGTAAGAAACACATAAAACTATGATTTTATCTTTCTCTAAAAGTACGAGTAGCACATAAATACATTTTTGAAATCAAAAACAAAGAAACTTAACAAGAGAAGATATATGTCATTTTATAAAATTTTCCATTGAGTTGATTTAAGTATTGATCTAGATAACATGTGTTTAATTAGTGTTTTTCTTATGTTTCGGTTTGGTTTGGATTGGTTCAGTTGGTATGATAAAAACCGCAAACCGAACCAAACCATGTGGTTGTGTAAAAAAATGATCTGAATACATCCGAACTAAATACGGTTTTTTGCGATTTTGGTTTGGGTTGGTTTGGTTTGGTTTGCGGGTTTCCTATCGGATTGGTTCGGTTTTGAACACCCCTAACCTAGATGTCAAATTTCCTTTAGTAGTCATAGTAATGATAAACAACTTACACAAATATTGGTCTTTTATGTATTTATAGAACCGGGTAAATTGACGAAGCATGACAAACTTGACTTGTATCAAAATAATTCCTTTAAAATGATGTAAAATCCTACGATTTTGCATGAATTTTATGATTTTGTGCGATTTTTATGTGATTTTACTATTATTTTTCTCTCTTCGTCACAAATTATATGACGTTTTGCATATTTCACCCGTATTAAAAATGTAATTAATTTTGTATGGGAAATAAATATTATTAGTTGTTTTACAAAATTGTCCTTAATAAATGGTATGAGAAAAATAAATTAAAGAATTGAAAGAAAAGAGGGTGATAAATAGTTAATGATATAATAAGAAAAGTAACATTAATGTTTCATTGGTATTATAAAGTGATATATAATTTGAAACAAATTTTTTTTTCAAAGCAACTTATAATTTAGGACGGATGAAGTACTTTTTTTTTTCTTCCGGATTCTGCAATTGTTTTGAATCGTTGAAAGTGAGAAAACTCACAAAAATACTACATTTTATGATTTGAATCGGGATTTTGACAAGAGTGCTAATTTTTTTTTATCTTTTTGAAAAAACGAAAATGGAATAAATTAACCTAAAACTTAGTCTCTCAAACACAAGAGGTGCCAAAGAAGAGCTAAGAAGAGTGTCTGTTACACGAGATTACCAAAAAGAAACCAAGCATTACAACCACAAAGAGGCACACTAAAAATACAAAAAGAGACCGAAATTAAAAAAGAACTCTTAAACATATATAAAAGGCGATTAGAGCCACCACATGTGATAATTAAAAGAAAAATTATAGTGATTTGCCTTCAACCACCTGAAAGATTGAAGCTTTATTTCATCTCTGAGTTGATTTATAGACTCTCCCTTTTAAGTGAAGACCCTAGCATTCCTGTCACGCAAAATAATCCAAACACAAGAAAACAATATCAAATAAAAATCATAACGAATGTTCTTAGAGAAACAACGTAACGATCAGAATTGAATAATGTGATCCTTGACATGAGCTAGCTTGGTTGATACTGTTCCGAGCCAATTGTATATTTCTTACCAAATTTGATCAAAAAAGTCGCAAGTCAAGACATATGATCAACATCTTCCTGAGAACCGCATCCACATGAACAAAAAGACGTATTCGGCTGAAGTACATGTCTTCTGATTAAGTTGTTGATTGTTGAAAGACGATTTCGAATTAAACGTCAAGTGAATATGTTGACTTTTAAAGGAACCTCCTTGGGCGAAATGATAGTGTTGTCATTGTTTAAAGGTTGATCCCTTGATGTTAAAAAGTTGTAAGCACTAGTAACATTGTATTTTGAAGAGGCATGAAGTTGCAAAATCCACCTGTCATTCACATCAACATGCAAAACAATAGTTAATAAAAGCGCACAACACTCACTCTCCAATTCTTCCTCCTAGGCCAACAACCTCATTCACCATTACCAAACCTCGTCTCCCTCCCCCATCCTAACAAAAACATATCTGCCACAATTGCCAATTTGTTATGAGAAAAATCATATAGGCAACTGAATCTATCCTTAGGAATATATCTCCCTCCAACCAAGGATTCCACCAAAATAAAATTCCTACTCCATTTTACACCTCCCTCCGATCACAGTTGCTAAAGAATAGTGCTAATGGTGTACTATTTCAAAAACAAAAAAAAATAATGCTTATGGTATACATAAGGTGCAAATCTCAACTGATCCCTTTTTTTTTTTTTTACATCTTTTTTATTTG
>Ga0228711_1011133_pt1 | contig 11560 bp, 7 predicted proteins | sample MedpolnodulmetaG_2_FD_177996 | JGI IMG/M metagenome (GOLD analysis project Ga0228711, IMG submission 177996) | Root nodule microbial communities from Medicago polymorpha collected in Santa Monica, California, United States - brown nodules | ecosystem: Host-associated > Plants > Roots > Nodule...
AGTGAAAAAAAAGTTAACTAAAGTTGACTTATCTAACTCAAATTTTGAATCAAATAGATACGTTATTTGACTTTTGCTCCGTAATATTTGTCTCCGGAGGAAGTACAATCATAAAACTATCTCAATATTTGCCATCCATAACTGAGAATAGATGTAAGTATGATAGTCTTGCTCTGAGTTTGGGTTGATGCTGATATTGATTTTAGAGAAAAACCAGTTCTATAATGACAAAGCAAAAGGATTTTGAGAAGAGTCTGCTTGTTTGTTGCACAATATACAGATAGAGGGGGAGATTACAACCTATGCGTGTCAAACATTCAACTGTAGGCAATCTATTAAGAATTAATCTCCGAATCTGGAGATATTTCGATGGAGGTAAAGCTTAATTCAAATGATCTTCTCTCAACTAGAATTTCGATGGAGTGTCAATAAAAAATCTTGGGTTGTGTCTTGAAGAGAATGGTGCAAATCATGGGTTTTTCTACTTCTTGACATGAAGTATGGCAGAACCTAAATAAATTCCCAAGTCATAAGTGATTTAAAACCAATATGCGAGTTGAGAGTACGTAGCATGGATTTCTTGCACATTACTAGAGAATAACAGTTGAGATTTACAAATATATATAAGCTTTGATTCAAATCTAGCTTAATTATCATATACTCATATATATATGCTGCGAGCCGCGTATTGTTACTTGTGTATCGGTTCCTGGTACTTTTGCGAATAGGTTCACACAAATTCCCTTATAATTTCTCAAAAGGAGGAAAAAAGAGGAAGAAGAGGTTGAGTATGAGATAAAATAAATAAAGGAATAGTAAGAAATTTATTGATAGCTTACTATATTTAATTAGATAGTAATACTGATACAACAAAGTGACGTGTACCGAAATAATTGTTTTCCTTCTCTATTTAACAAAAAGCATCAGGAAAAAAGGCCACTGAACAAATGGAGAAAACAAGAATAAAGTATCATTGATTCAAAGCTCGATCAAATGTCGTACAGATATACAGATAGAGCAACTAAAGGATTTCCATGTACATATTTCCTCTTATGGAGGAAATTTTTAGAGATTAGTTTGCCAATTGTAGGTGAGATTTATTTGAATATATTGGCCTACGAGCAAAACTTTATGGTGTTATATGTATGCAATTGAGATTAATCACGACAATGGTTGGACCAACTCCATGTTAGAATGTGATTTTCTGGTTATCGTCAAAGCTTTCACCAACACCTCTATTGTTCCTTGGAGATTACGAAATATACAACCTAATTGTTTGATTTTGGTTAGGAGTTTTCGATTTAGGAGTTCATATATCTTAGAGATGCCAATCGATGTGGGGACAAATTGGACAATCATGTCTTCCTCTCTTTCCTTTTGATCGACATAGACGCTAATTTGCTTACTCCAAAACTTTTTTTTAGGAGTTGAGATCCTCTCCAGTTATAAAACTAAATGGTGATTTTCATTAGAAAATATATAGACACAAAAAATAGGTGGTGGGTCCTATTATTAAATGAGTTCCACCATCATTAACTACTTTCAAAAAATTTAATCTCTCCAAATAGAAGAAATGGAGAAGAGTTTAAAAAAGGAGATGATCTTAACTCGTTTTTCATTTTTCAGGTAGGGTTTTTAACAAGAGAGATGCTTTTAATAGTCATCATATATTATAGAAAAGAAGGATGTGTGCACGCATAGATTTACTAGAAAGAGGTGAATTGAGTTGTGTCTATTCCAAGGGGGTGTGAGTAACGTAAGACAAATAAATAATGGTATAAATAGAAGGACCAAAAGTCACTTAATCTCATTTTTAACACTTTTATAACTAAAAGAGACTTTCAAATATTAATCATATCTCAACATAAATTTTAATAAACATATATAACTAATGAAAATGCAATGGTGGTTTTTTTAATGAAATGATATTGTTGTTTCGAAATAACTAAAATATAACTATGCAAACACTTATTATTAATTTAATGCATACAAGCATAAAAGAATTATGGGAAATATTAACGAGTGTTCACGAGGCACTGTTTTAGGATTTAAACTGGTATTTTGACTTTTTCATGAATAATTTGTAAATTTAGGATCCTTAAACAATGTATCAAAAGTACCCGATAGCAAGACTCAAGAATTATTACCAACACATGTACACGGTTAAAATCATCTACAATAATATATACACACACTCACGTTTTAAAGCAAATGGTGAGACCGAGCACCAAATTGAAAAATAAAAAGAAATAAACAAACAAGAAGGAGGGAGACAAGAACCAAAACCCTTCCTTATCAAGAAAGTCTAAAATAGGGCAATCCTAAACTATTCCATTGTTGATCTTGGAGAATAATCAAATGAATTTCATTAAACCAGATAGAGTTTTGGACACATAACCCAAAATTGGCGAGTTAAGATCATCTCAATTTATTATTCTCTCCATTTCATCCATTTGGAAAGATATAGACACAAAAAGATTTCGAAAAACTAAAAAATAATTAATGATGATGGGACCCACTTAATAGTAGGACCCACTATCTATTTTATGTGTCTATCTCTCTCCAAATTGTATACTCAATTTATTATGCCAAATGGAGGGGATGTTTACCCAAAATTGGCCAACTTATCGTCCAATTGGTAACCTTCCCTAAAACCGTGGGAAATTACAAAATTCATGTTTCTCAAATGAAGTAAGCAATGATTCCATCTAGACACACACGAAAATAGTACATAAAAACTATCACAATTGATCTAATTTAGAAAAGAAAGCTCAAGATCTCTCTCAAATAATACTAGTGATGAAAGCTCAAAGATTTAAAGAGATGGAAAAACTTTATTCTTATGCATTAATTAGGAGTGTGATCTTAAATTCAAATGGATGTTAACATTATCAAACTCAGCATCTAAACATGCATAAAAACAATAACTTCTGATTTTCATTTAGAACTTTTAACTATAAATAATAACAAAATTACTTAAAACTTGTATCTGATCATGGAGATTTAGATCTATAGTCTTTACTATCATTCTTTTACAAATACTAATATGTTTTAATTTTAAATCAGATGTATGCCATTTTTATGATAAAATATCACTTTGCATAATCATATTGACTTTTGCTAAGAAAGTTTTATTTTTGAAGGTAAAAATATATTGATCACACTTTATTTATATAGAAAAAGGAAATTTGAGCTTGGCGTTCTAGTTTTCCATATTTTTAAAAGCAAACACAAACTTTGTGGTTGTTAGAAAATTAAAATGTAAGAAAAACATAAATTCAAGTGTGAGTAAAATCACAAGTGTAAGAATATTATGACATAAATATAAAATATAGCCTTTGAAAAAACATAAAAAAATATTAACTAATATTAAATATATTTTGTTAGGTGGTAAGGTTTGAAAGAAAACATGAAATATCTAAACTGAAGGTCATGACATATCTCTAAAATTAAGAGATAAAAGACAATCTATATATTATTATTTGTTGTTTTATTTCATTTCTTTATAATCATCCTGGAGTACAAATCCTGGTTCTTCAAATTGAAAAAAATAGCAATAATTCAAAATGTTGGATGCTTATGAAATAACCTATGAAATTTGGTCTTCGACTAAATATATAGAGTATCATGTGGGAACAAAATCTTGTGGACCAATCCACACTGTTAAACATTTACATTTGCTGTACCTACACTTCGGTTTCAAAGGTGGCGGGCAATGACAATCATCATGACTTTTACATTTAAATGCTGTAATGAAAATAGAAATAAATGAGTGCAACTAAAATAGGATAAATAAAATATTATTGAGTACAAAGTAAAGAAAGGATATATGAAAGGGATAAAAAATGGCTTACCCTCAGTGTTCATTGCAAAACAAAATATGAAAAGAAAGATAATCATAATTCGAATCATATTTTCCCTTTTTACATGTAGCAAACAGGTTTATCACTTTAATTTATAAAGTTCATCTTCCACTTACACTAAATTACATAATTTATAGTGCTTGTGTAGTTCCAAAAAATCTTTCCTCAAATTGGAATCATTATTAAATGTCTCTTAACTACATCATTGTGTTGTGTTTGTCTCTTTAATACACTTAGTAAAGAGGTCACATAAAAAACTTAACAATCATAAGAATACATTGTTTTATTTTATTTTAATGAATTTCCATTATTTTATAACCTTTCATGGTAGGAAAAGGAAAATCACAAAAGATGAATTTTATTGTTAGACAACATATTTATGCATGAATTAAGTGTGTTGTTGGATGAATGGTAAGTGTCAAATGTGGTGCATTTTTTAATGAAGGTATTGTAGGTATTGTAGGATATAAGTTTAATATGTGGTACACTAGTTTTGATTTGCTACTGTAAGAACCATATTTGTTCAAGAACATTGTAACTTTTATTGTTTCGATGATAACAAATAATAGAGAGCAACTTATCTTCAACCAAGCAGTTCTTGTGTGACCTAAAGATTTAGACAAATGATTTGATCACACAGTCATACAGATAAATATCACATAATTAATTATTTTTTTAAAAAACACTCATTATTTAATTATTAAATTTTCTTAATTTTCTCTTTTTTGCAAGTGTGGTCAAAGCTTTGTGTCCATATAAGAATTATTCTCTTCAAACTAAGAATAGACAAGATAAAAGAAAAGAAAATAAAATGGAAAAGAACATCTAGCCCTCACATACTAGATGTTATGAGTAGTACATATTGAGTGTGTGATAAAAGAATAGACCATTTATTACTCATCATCTGGGATGTATGAATCAACAAATTGAGTTATAATCACACTAAATATAAAGATTATCAAGTATTCATTAAGTGACCTAAGTAGTTTGTATTAAGAGCATGACAAAAGAACCATCAGTTACTCATCATACTGTTATGAATAAGTTATGCAAATAGTGTTAGCACACTCATAATGTTAGCATAAAAAACAAACACGGATCATGAGTTACGAAGATTGAGTTAGTCACGTCTAGCACGACAAAAGGAAGCCCTCATATGACCAGTATGACGATATTATTTGATAAGTTTGGTATCTTAGTACTCAATAACTTTTTTTTGCCTTAGTGATGTGTTTAAGGTGTCCTTTAGGGTTCCTATAGGTAGAAATTATGATTTTTGAGGGGGTGTATATAAAAGTTACTTGGGGTACTGAAACTAAAAAAATGTGACTAGGCTATTACAATTAGGCAAATTCTATGGTACACCTAAATATTTGAGTGTACCGGTACACCAAATTGTTAAATTATTAATCAAATGAGTTGTTTTTTTTAAAGAAATCTATCATTGACAATTATAAAAATTAAGTTTTATTTATCAAAAGCGTCGATGAAATAAAATTTAATTTTCTTGAATTTTTATTACTCATAATAAGATATGATTCAATATTTGCCAAATGATTCAAGGCAAATTCTCTAAGCATATTAAAGGACACGTGCCAATTTATGCGGTCCGCAATATCCACGTAGCCTCTATATATTGGGGATGGACATGTGACGTGATTTCATTGCCAAGTAGAATTTGTAGAATTTCTTTGTAATTATCGATCAACAGAGACTTGATAAAGTTCAAGCCGTTAAGCAATTTTCAGTATTGTAAATTAGGGTTTGTGAAAAGTGATTCAAAACTTTAGTGCTTGTGCACAAAGATCTTTTGTTTTGTTTTTCTTAGTAGCACTATATCCACTATGCATGCATTTAGAATACATCATATCCAAAACCATGATGTGAGTAAAAGAAAAATCAAGAAAGATCGAAGGATAAAGTAAAAGAATAGAATGGAACTGGAAGTCATTACCTCCGTACCAGAGGCAGTTACCGTCCACGTGGCCTCCTAAGTCCTTTGCGTCGACCGTCAAGTATAAACCATGTAATGTACATCATCGCTTTAAACGTTTAGGCAACAGTTTTTGGACTTGAGACGGTTTTGCATCGTTGCCTAAGACGAAAAATGTTGTAGTGTTTGTTGAAAGAGAAGGAGAAACGAGGTGTGTTGCACTCCAAAAATCAAACATATTACTGAGAACTTTATGGGTTTTGAGAACATAGATGATCTAAGAATTACTCCATAAATAAAAAGAGCTTAAAATATTTCAAATTTCAAATGGAATTGACCTTGACTACGCCATCAAATGCAACAATATTGATATGAGACAGTAAAAAAATGTACACATTCTTTTACCTATAACAGTATTTCAAGCTATCAAAAAGATGAAACAACTAAATTAATTATGTTGAATAACTGTATAAGTTCAATCTAATTTCTACACTTTATGGGTTTAATTATGAAATATTTCAAAAAATGGTGTGGCTACTTCCAAACTTGATTTGTCCTCAAAATTTATCTTAAACATTTTGAATATATTTGATTCAAAGATGGAGCAAATGTCTTATTTATCCCTCTAGAGGACATTGTTGGAGAGCATAGAGTATCTTGGCCCATTTGGATTAACTTATTTTAGAGCTTATATAAAACAGCTTATGCAAATAAATAAATTTTTATGTATTATTTATAAGTTTTTAAGGTAGTTTATGAAAAACTCGTTTATGAAGATACAATTTTCGTTAGTGAGAGTTTATAAATTAAAATAAAAGTTTATTTATTTACATAAGCTATTTTTCATAAGCTCAAATCAAACGGGGTCAAGGTCTATGCCTAAAACATACCAACCTTTTTTTTAGGGTAAAACATACAACCTTGTTTTGTTAATTCCAACTATGAATTAGTGACTCAAGATTCAAGATCAACTTATCTATCTAATCACACCAAACCATTCCATATAAGTTAATACAGTATATACATTAAAATAACAAACATAGATGGTTTATATATATAAAACTCTATGTATACGATAATCAATTGACATGCCAAAAATAGATGCAAAAATGTGTAAAAAAGCAAACTGCTACTTTCCGCGATTCGGCTATGACAATACAGGAGTGAGCCATAACATAATAAAGCAAATATAAGAAAACACGATGCTTGGTTAAGTAAATAATCGAGGAAAGATCAGAAACGATAAAACTTGATTCATTAATCTATTCGAGTATGTATTCTTCTTTGTCTTGTACATGCGCTAATAATCTTTCGAGTAATATGAGAGATATCATATAAATATTAATATTAAGATAGAGAGTATTGTCACTATCATAATGTGGAACCTATAGTACACTTGCAACAAGTTGGTGTTTGATGATATCCAACCGATAATCTCAACTACGATTTCAATTGTTTATGCGCAATTGCAAGTTTCACAGTTGCATTCAACAATTCTATTTTAACTGCATTAGTTAGACCATGATAAGTATGCTGACAACGTGGTGATAATGATACAATGATTCTTAATGTGGATGTCAGCGCTTTAACTAAATCAGATAAAGAATGATATGGTGGATTGGTTAGGAAGTTTGAAGGAAACATTCAATTTGCCTTCTATGGTAGTGTGGATTTGTCCAATATTTTGCATGGAGGGATTCATGCCCTTATGATTGGCATTAAGCTTTGTTAGAAGGGTTATTTTTATGACTCTCTTCATGTAGTGCATTTAGTGTCAAAGGAAGTTTTGAGACTTCATCACTATTTGAACCTCATCGAACTCATTTAGATGTATTTGGTTAAAGAGTGGGATATTTTCATTAATCATATTTTATGAAAAGGAAACTGTTGCACAGATATACTTGTAAAACTAGGTGTTAATCATTAAGAGTCTCTTGTGATGGTGCATCAACCATTACCATGTTTATCCTTAGCCTTACTAGTTGATGTTGAGTATCCTTTATTAGAACGTAATTTTTCTTTACTTTTTTCCTTTTGTTTTTTTTTCTTCTCTCATGTACCAAAAAAAAGATAAATATGTATTATAATGTAGTTTCATATTTCTCTTTTTGGAATAGGTAGACAATTTTTATATTTTCTTATATAGTAGTAGGTAAATAAATTTGACAAATTAAATATTTTCTTAATAAAAAAATTCAATCCCTTTTTTTTTAAATTGATACCGGTTTAAAGACCGATTAATTTATGAGACAAATCTCATCGTTCACTAATGAATGTCCCATTTAAATTCAGAAGAAAGTTTTATATAGACAAGCTTATAAAAATTGACATTAGTCGATATTAAAATCTTGAGAGGAGCACGTTCCAAAATCGTAAGTGTACACCAATTTAAAATGGTAAAACATTTTTCTAGTTGCCTCTCATTTAAGAGAGACATGACGTTGAGGTGGCAACAACGAGTTGAAAAAAATGTTTTCCATATCATTTTTTAAAATTTCATCTCATTTATTAATTACAATAATGCATAAAAATTTAATTAATTTAACTAATTAATATTTCAAAAATTATGAACATAATTGGATCATCATATTTGATTATTAAGAAACAGGCTAAACGAAATCGAGCTCATGATATCTCACCTTCATTAGGAAAGAGAACCTATGGTGAAAACTTGATGGTGCAGCCATATAATGAGATTTCTTGTTTGGGATTCGTGGATAGTAGGTTGTATTCTAAAGTTGCGATTTGTACATGATATCTCTTCTTCTTTGAACTCTCATGGAGGAGAAGAAAACAGGAGCTTCAGATGGTCAAAGAGAAATGAGTTTTGGGTTGAATAATTTTTGGATTTAAATTTCTTGATTAATTTATGGGTTATGTTTTAGGGTTAATCAAGGGTGGTAATGGTTTATGAAGTTGAAGATGAAGGAGGAGGATGATGGTAATGAAGGAGGGTTATGTGATCCATTTTTTAATGATGCAGCAAAAACTCAAGGGAAAAGATGAATCCCAAACAAGGAATTTGGGTGGATGATCATGAGTATGGGCGGTGTTGGGGTTGATGAATTTGATTTGTGATGAAATTAATTATATGATAAGTTGGTGTTTATGATGATGCACGATGCTGAATGATGAATTTTTTAATTGATTTTTAATATTTTAATTTATAAATAAATAAATAATATGATTAATTCAACCAATAATGATATGGAAAATATTTTTCCAACTCACCATTGTCACTTCAAGGCTACGTCATTAATGACTACGCCACATCATTTAAATTAGTGGGTGATCAGAAAAATGCTTTGATTTTCGGGAAAACCAAAATTTTCAAAATGGGTGAGCCAAAATTGCATTTAAGTCTGTTATGTTATTTATTACTAGCAAATCATTTTCAAAGTAAATTACACTTTTCTTCTATAAGAGAACCTTTAGTTATCCTCCCTTCCCGTCTTATGCTAAAGTATATGTTATATTCACTTGAAAAGTAAATATATATGAAAAAAATTATATTCTTCAATGATAATAAAATTAAAATATTTTGTTATTAAATTAATTTTATGATTTTAGAATATAACATATATTTTTAAGTAAAAGTTATGAAATTATTAATATTTTAAAAAATAACAATGAGCAAATTTTAATCCAAAAATTCATTCTTTATACTATGTTTTTATGCAACAAAGTAGTTGTCAAATTTGGCTGATTTGTAATGAAATAAAGTTGAGAAATGTTAGGGTGGTTTCTATCAATTATCATCACATGTTTCAAACTAAACAGTGTGAGCCACAATTTATGCAGTAAAGATATCATTATATATGTGTCATTGTATGGTTGTTGTTTTCTTTTTCATCCATTCTGTTGTGAAAGTGACTCAAAATTGAAGAAATTAGAATTCTGGAAGCAGAAAATTGGTGGCCGATTTTTAGGGCTCGGTGGCCGAATTTGACTGAGTTTTTTAGCCTGTTTCATTCGTAAAAAATCGGTGGCCAAATGGATGTATTCGGTGGCCGATTTTGCGCAGAAAATAAAACATAAACGTATTTTCGGGCTTAGATTTGTTCCAGTTTTATTGAGGATTCTTTTACTATAAATATAGACATTATATCAGTGTAAAACTTGAGATAGAGGGGGCTGAAACAAGGATTTAGAAAGGCAACAACAAAACTAGGGTTTGTATAGAGTTTGTCTCTTGGCAACAAACACTAGGGTTTGAGGGTTGATTCACCTTGGGAAACACTATTAGGATTGAGTCTCTTGGTCACGGGAAGAGATTGGGACTTTGGGTAGAATTAGGTGGGAGACTTATTCTTGTAACCCATTGATATCTCTTTTGTAAAGTTACTCATCTTTATAGTGAAACGGATGGCTGCTCTCTCTCCCCAGACTAGGTCAATTTAGACCGAACTGGGTAAACAAATTCTTTTGTGTTCTCTCTTTCTTTCTCTCGTTGTTATCTACTTTTGGCTTGTGTTTATAATTGTTTGATACACTTTGTTTTAGTTGCTTGATTATCACTTGCTCCACACATCAAGTTTGTTATTGGTGTGATTTTTCATCGAATTCACAACACATTCTTTATACTCAATTGTTGTTCAACAAGTGAAGCTTTGGGATCAACTCAACTTTCAAGAAATAAGCCAGTTAAATCCAAAAATTAACAATAGCATTTCAGGATCATTGTCATGGATGCTTATTTGGTAGGATGAATTGGAGTGATGTGTGCTTTAGGATGTTTTGGAATGTTAACCAAGTTACTTTTGTCTATTTTGGATTTGAAGTATGGTTTTGACCTACCAAAACAATTGTTGTGTATTTTGAATGAGTTGTTTGCTGAGACATGGTTAAAAGGTTTTTGACTGCTTCTTTTTCTACCTTATGAGCTTCTCGCATATCCTATGTAGTTTGGATTATAGAATCTTAACTGTATAAACACCCCATAAAACCATCAAAAACACATTAAAAAAATTTGAATTTTAAAATCTGAATATGACGTGCGAGAAACTCATAGGATGAGAAAAATAACAGTCAAAGTTTTTTTCTTTGTTATTAATAAAAAAAAACCATGTGGCTGAAATTTGATTATATATGAATTGATCATTGTTGGGATGTAGGCTTATTGTGGTTATTACTCGATATGAATTAATGTGTCAATATAAGTTTACCTAGATTATGGATCAAATACATACTAATATTCTGTCCATTATAAAAGCAAAAGACATTTGTTAAAATACTCATATTCTACTTTGATACGACCTCATTAGATGAAAGATTTCGTGACCAAGTAGAGTTGCACTTGATTTCATTTAGTTATCTCCCTTTTCTAATTTTATAGTTCTGTTTATTTCCTTTTCTAAATTTATGATTCCGTTATTTTCCTTTCGATTATGCAAGTTGATATGCCAAGATTGTATCGTATATATGATATAACAGTGAAGCAGTTCAGTTATGTTGAATAATAACAGGTTTCGGTTTCTTCACTAATTTCTCATCTATTTTCTCTCTAGAAATTTCCACTCACGTAAAGCGTGCCCTTTCTTCATCTCTTTTGTTTTTAGGAGTTCACACTCACTCGAAGAGTGCCATTTGCTTCACTTTAAGATAATTAGAGTGTATCATGCTCATTGTAAAAACAGTTTAATGGTCTTTGCAATTGATGAACTGACAGTGAAATAAGCGAGATGGTTATTTATACGAATCTCTTTTCCGTTCTCACCATTCATTCTTCCTTTTTTTTTTTTGCTTTCTATGTTTGATTTTAATC
>Ga0228711_1011137_pt1 | contig 11556 bp, 3 predicted proteins | sample MedpolnodulmetaG_2_FD_177996 | JGI IMG/M metagenome (GOLD analysis project Ga0228711, IMG submission 177996) | Root nodule microbial communities from Medicago polymorpha collected in Santa Monica, California, United States - brown nodules | ecosystem: Host-associated > Plants > Roots > Nodule...
GGATAAAGAAAAGGGTTTGGAGAACAAACATGAAGCGCTTGTTGTTGTTGTGAACAATGAATCGGTTTCGAATTTGGATATGGATCCGGATCTGTGAACGGCGTAGTAGATCTTGATGTGGTGGTGGTTGTGACGGTTGTTGCAGATAGATCTAACAACATCGTTTTGGGGTTTTTTAAACTGACTATGAAAAAGAGTGAGTTTTGGGATTTTTTTTCTGGTGTATGAACAAGTACAAACCTTTAAACCTTTTAAAAAATGTATAGTATAAATGATTTGTAAAAATCAAAATTGAAGTAACGATGATATTTTAGAAAAGGTAAATACCATTTTAGTTGATTTTAAAATTAAAAAAAATCTGGGTATGTTGATGATGATGATGTTGATGAATGTGATGATGAAGATGATGATGAAGTTGAGGGAAGAAAAAGAAAATTAATTAGATGTTGTTGATTCACCGTAACATTCAATAGACCTACGTAATCCAACGGTCCTGTTTAAAAATAAAAAGATCAAACGATTTAAATCAAAAAATTTAATAGGATCTATGGTGGACCATTCTTGAGGATGATCCACCATAGACATTTAAGGTTAAAGTTAACGGTCAAGGACCTTTTTGACTAACGGAGCAAAACAAGAGGGACAGAAACGTTGATTTTACGAGTTATGTAACCAAAATGAAAACATGAAATTATTTAGGGGACCAAAAGTCCAATTTAGCCTAATTTTAACCTACAAGATGATTCATTTGTAATTTAATAAGTGTTGGGAAAGGTTGAACATTTAGTTATTTAAATATACTTAAAAATGATTAAATATATCTCAGCCGTTAGAGTAATGACATGTCCAAATTGATATCAATAACAAACTTCATTGTCACAATTATCTTGACAAAAAAACTTTGAAAACTATAATACAAACAAGCATATTCTAACAGACACTCAAGGTTACATCCTCCCCTCATGAATCCTATCTAGTTATTGGCTCAAGTCATGTTTCAAAAATAATTTAACAAAAAAGTAAAAGCCTCATTTTTCGAGGAATAGAAGTTGTAGCATCAATTATTTTGAGTACAGTTTAGAAATTGAACCAGAGACAAAAGGAGAAACTGAGAAAATTGAAATAATAAACTGTATTATTAATTCTGATATGAGAAAGATACAAGAGTGTCTTGATAGTGTGGCTGAGATGCCCCTCTTTTGTGGGCTGCAACAGGTAATACAAGGCCTAATACATGTGTAATACATAGACAGACCACCCAAGGCCCAACATACAACAGATGCTAACACTTGTCTTCATAATAGTACCGGAGATGGTAACAATTATGTAAATAATAAAAAAATTAACATAAGTTATTAGGAAAAAATGTTCTTTAAGAGCATAATCAAATTTCCATTCTTACATTAGATATTTGGACAGCCAAGGTAGATCTTTGCAGTCTCTCAGCGAAAAGGCAACATCATCACTGTCATAAAAAGTAGAATGAAGACAGTCAAATTAATGTAATTGCATTCGCTAATACCACAGAATTGTGGGTCATTAATAAAAACTGTACAGAAATGAACAGGTTGAGGAGTGAGTAAATTTTCTTTTCCACTACTTTGAGATGTTCATCTCCTATGCATGTACGCATGTTAAAGGGGACTGCGAGAAGTGAATATAATTAGTTCATGAATTAGCTAGAATTGAATTACATTGCCAGACTTATTAAACAGATTGAGCAAGCTGCTGATCAGTGATCATAACTGTAACCTTGCTTCTTTGGACATTTTCTGTTCCATTTAATAAAAGGCTATTACCCAGGGAGGGGAAAAAACTATTCCATTATTGTCATCTAGATTAGTGTTTTCATATTCTAGCAACGCAATGATACCGGATGTACTCTTGAATGAAACTCATTTCTTATTTTGGCTGCGCCTCACTTAAGTGTTTGCATCCATCTATTTACAGACTGACCGAACTACTGAAATACACATTTAACTTCTTGAAGCATTAGTAATACCCATAAGGGTTGTTGATTTTTCAAAAGACACGGATTGTTTCCACAAAAAAAATTTAAGTCAAACTGTCAGATCCAATACATATGCCTAAACTACTCTCAAGTCTTGTCATAATTCTTTCTTAAAGCACGCTACCCAATTCTTTAAGTCTGTTTCTCATCATAATTACAAGTGATTGTTAAATGTTCAAATTTGCAGCAACGTACACACTTCAAATAAATTAAGCATTTTATGTACACGGCTCAGTTGAATGCAAAATTAAGATCAAAACTACAGGAAAATAATGATTGATTTGGTTGATTATACTTATATGACACTCATCATAATCTCACTCATCGATTTGCTTCAAAAATGGCAGCTGAAGAAGTAATAAGGGCTTTGAGAAATAACCTCGGGAAATTGAGCTGCAACTTTTGCAACCTGTGCTTGGCACCTGCTTCACACAAAATGATCCTACACTCACCCAACTTACAGCTGCAAAAAATAGAAGAAGGGCTTATTAGATAAAATTGACATGCAACTAGGATGGATCTCGTACACAGTCTGTTACTTGTGTTTGAGTATAAAGGAAGACCCCCCACCACCCCCCGGTTCTCCCTTCCAGGCCACTTCAACGCAGAAACATGTAAGAAACAAGCATAAGTCTTACCCAACTTGCAGGAGAATATCATGTCCAGGAAACACTTCACCATTGCTGCCACAGAGACATGAAACCGTCATTGCCAACTGCATTGTCGAATGAAACCTTACATAAGAGCTCTTATACAAATTAATGTTAAGCTTCTAACCAACGCGTTTTCTAGTAGAAAGTCAACACCAGGATATAACACATCTAAGTTCACCAAGAAATTTGATATATTTCAAGTCACATGCAACGTAAAAAACTTCCATAATGCTATTAAACTGAAAAAGAGCTGAGGACGAAGGTTATAAGCATATTTCACCTCTTCAATTTTAAGGTGGAAAAATTTATGCTGAATGCCAAGCGAGAATAAAATAAGTTAACAACAGAAAGAAGCTTCTGAAGCATACCTTTTCAAAAGTGGTTTCCCCCATTCCTGTTTTGTAAAGCTCGTGCACCATAGCTGTCAGGAAAATTTTGCCAAGTCTGGAACAGTTTTTCATCACCTTCAAAACGAAAAAAGGTGTATGTGATGTAAGACTAAAATAAAATGTTAGTCAGTCTGCCAGCTAAATGAATATATAAAAGTGCTTATTACTCTGCCCCAAGTAATTTCATGAAATTCGCAAGAAAAATCTGGCTTAAAGATAAAGGAAAACATTAATTTCCTATGCCCTATGATCACTGGTCCACAAGACCACCAGTCACATCTGATAAACTAAAATAGCGTGTGAGTTATTTCTTAATTACCTAATGCCAACGCCATATAAAACAACATAAAGTCTTCGTTAATGGTATAATCCTCAGTTAAAGAAACCACTCATTTTGCTTATTAAAAAAGTGGATATCTCAGTTACATCAGAAACATTTGTATTAAAAGTATATTTAATCACTTTAAACCACTCATACTGCTGCTTAGGAATCTTACAACATTTGGGGGAAAAAAATTTGAAATGTTAAGGAAAAAAATCCGCACACTGCAATCAACTCACTTGAATATGAGGTGCTTGGAACATTTCTTGAATAGCTGATTCAACATCTGCCATGCCAACAAGTCCCTTTCCTGGAGAGCAGATGCAAATGAATTAGTGGGCTCAAACACTACCTCAGACATAAAGCATCAGTGCATACAGGACAAGTGATGCTGACTGCATTTTAGAGTTAACATGCGAAAATATTCCACAGTAGAAGAAAAAGGATGAAATATTTATGATTTTTAAATCAATTACCAAGCCTGCACACATAGGTAACAACGGGATAACAAATATGGAAGATGACAAAAAAATATGGTTGACATGTTTATCATAACCTCATGGTAATGTAACAACTCTTTTTGGAGATACTGATGCTGGTAATTTCAACAAAATTATTGTGGAGCAGCAGGTGTGTTTTCAATTCATTGATATGATATATGTAATTGCCTCCTGAAGTTATAGATATATGGCTAAATGTGAAGCAACTCTTGGGGAAATCAGGTGTAGCCGTGTCCACTCAAGAGGCACAATTTTCAATTTTGGTAATGTAGGTATCAGTTTCAGACTAGAGTTCAGTCTGGCAGGAATTTGAGTCAATTGATGGTAATTCATTTTAGGATCAGTAAGCCCATCTAAAGGTAGAGGTTATGATAGATGATAACTATATAATTTGGGTTGATTAGTTTATACCATGATTCATGAACTTTTGTTTACTGATTATATAATTTATGTGCTTGAAGAAAACAACTTAGTGGTTGGCACTTGCCATATATCATCTGTTAGTATTGGATGAGGTGAATGGTTGAATTACCAATAGATTTGATCAACTTATTAACACAAATAATTTGATTAATTGTAAAAATATTTTACATCCTAATCAGTTTGAGATACAAGTTATGTAATATGACTACTAACCTTATACTGACTATAAAGAGGGATCAAATTACACCGATGTTTTTCTTATAATAAAATTACACCGATGTAATGGAGAATTCATTATACTATTCATTATACTGATGCACCCGCATAAGTATTAATGAGAACACTAAATTTACAATATTGGGCATCAAGCATATTGTAGATGAAACAATACATTAAAATGTGAAGTTTGGTCTTGGATCCTGAAATCCAATAAATTTTGTAATATTGCATATTGTTTTGTTCTCAAGTAATCGAGTTGTTTATGTGGGTGAAGTATTATCTGACTTGCTTATTGTTAGGTTATTATATCCACATATCGTTTACAAATGTGTAAAAACAAATGAGACTTTTGTGAAGGCACATGTAACTAATTGGCAACATGTGAAATAGGAAACATACCATTTTGAACATGATACAAAATTTATTTAATGAAAAGTAGGAAACATCATGTGATCCCTCTATCTCATGTGATGACACGTAAAATCTATGGGTTTTGACTATACCTGCAGCAACATTATCAGGATCTGAAGCTAGCTTCTTCATTCGATAATCTGCAATTTCAGCTGCACGTCTGCATATTTCCAAAGCACGACGTGCATCTCCCGATATAGCTGCAACCTGAATAATTAAAGATCATGTCAGACGTAAATCAACAAGCTATTGTACCAAAAGAAGTGCCCGTTGTGCATAAAATGGTAAAGGAAACCAATCTTCAAAAGACTTGGAGACTAAACTTTCTTGAAGCAAATTCCATGGCCTGTTTTTCAAATATATCAATTCCATTGAGGCGACTCGAAATGATTTCTTGAAGCTGCTGATAATTATATGGAGCAAAGCAAAGCCTCTGGATGCCCATTCGGCTTGATATACGAGGAAGTAACTTCTCTGGAAGATCCATTGTATTTGCTATCCCTGAATTCAGTACATTATTACAAAAATTAAGTTTTTGTTGTCCACAAAGGCATTGTAGTTTTTATAATCAATTAATCATATGAATTCTTGTGATACCAGTATTTGATATTACATCTGTTTAGCTAGAAGATCACAATTCTATAAATATAATTCACAGGAGCTTAAATCTTACCTATCACAATTAGCTTGGAATGTGGCTTGGTTGGCCAGTCAAGGATATTGTACAGAACCTGTGATAAAAGGAAAGTTATGGCCAATCTTGTTTCATATAATAAATAATGTGGACACCTAATGACAAGTTTCTTGCAACAGGACTTGTTAGTTACCGATTGGTTTCTGGTTACAAGAAGATCAAGTTCGTCAATGAGCAAAATACATGGTCGGTCAGCCTCTTCTCCAGTTTTCTTCCCATCTACAAACCTCTCATTTAGCAAACGGAGAGCCTCTTTCCATCCGACCCTGTGTCCATTTAATGCTTCATATATGACCTAAAATAGTATTGGAAGTCGGAACCATAAGACAAGCAAGGAATTTGGTCATAAAACCAAAAACAGTAAAAGATTTGTGAACTTCACCTTGTAAATATTCTCTGGTGAAGCCAATTTCAGACCATTGATCTCCACAAAACAGTATGGTTTGATGTTTCCTGCATCAACTTCTGACTTCAAACTCCTCATCACTGAGAGTACACTCATTGTCTGCAGTTACACACATAAAAAAGGAGTAATTAAATAAGAACTGCTTCGTGATATCTAAACTAAAGTTCTGCTGGATATTAGACCAAAAAGCAATGTAGCTGGTTCTAGAAGATAGTACCTTGCCAGTGCCCGGAACACCGTGAATATAGAGGCAACGCCCCAGACATTGATTGTCAGAAATAGCACCTTTGATGAATGTAGTTATCTCGTCCATTTCTCTAAATAAAAGCATGTTTTGATTAGTAATAGTCGCTTAACATAGATATATAAATGAAATGTTAAAAAACCATGTTAAACTTCAACATACTTATTTCTACAAGGTAAAGACTTAGGCAGCGAAGCTAACAGCAGTGATGCCTTTGCTCTTTCAAGATTAGTCTGTTTGTGAGACCTTATATGCTCTGGAATTCTTTTTGTGCCTATCTTCTGAAGTCCAAAGAACCGTCCCTTGTGCAGATTCTGTATCATTTACACAACAAAAATTTCATAGGAACTCATAAACACAAAATAATACAAATTAATACAAGTAAACAATAATGTTCATACTGCAGCTAACTGATGGCTTGTCGGTGGTTGCGATTGTGCAATTTTAATATTTTCCTCATCATATTCAACATCTTCATCTGTGTCAGAGTCTGATTCCTTGTCGATGTTCCAGTCTTCGTCACCGTCACTCTCATCAGAATTCTACCATGTAAAAATATACAGTCATCAGTACTAGCACAGCTAAATAATCAGTCTCATCGCCATTCAGCTGTGTATGAATAAAGTAGTCAATAATACCACTGCTAAATGGTTAACTCTTTTATGAGAAGAATGATCCTTGTACATATTTTATAAGACGGTTACCTCTCTCTCATCATCAATGTCAGCCAAGCGTTTGAAACTGTGCCACTGGATGTCATATTCATATTCACACAAGAAAACATCATCTCCCTCATTGCTAGCTTTGGCATACTCCTTAGGGATCATGACATAGCAATGTCGAAGGACAGATTCCATCTATATTGAACAGAGAAGCACCACGATGAGAAAAAAGGAGTATGAGTTCTGATTACACTGAACATTAAAAAACGAGACTATAGAAATACTAATGATAGTCATGAAATACAGCACCACAAGTTATGCTCAATTTTAATGTTGGGGAAAAATTACACACACTAAGGATAGAAGATGAAAACACACATAAAAGCAACATAATTTACATTGTTTGGCACCTCTTGCCTACATTCACATAACATTTCAACAAATTGTTATTATCTCAAAATAATAGATCACAAATTCTATAAAATTTGGAAAACCCTCCACTAGTTGTGCATCATGACTCATCCTACAAGCTGCGATATCCTACTCAAAAGTTACATGGAATGATAATCACTACTTTTTTTTTTAAATGAGTGGCTTCTTCCAAGAATAGATAAAAACCAATTCTAAGGTTTCTGGAAAATGCCATTTCCTTCTTCTAAAGAAGACGAATTTGAGCTTGTCAATATTCAAGGATAAATTTCAATGTATTTCCAACATTTTAGGATGGAATTTTCTATTTCATTTAGTAATACAAGTGTTATATACACAAGCTATTTCATTATTATAACTCTAGTCCCCTTTTTTGACTGTATCTGATAAAATTGAATGCAAAAAGAAGGAAACAAATAATCAGGAGCACAGTAGAACTTAATAGTTGAACTACTTCTCCAACTATTTAAATTAATATGGGTATGACATTGCACAATATAATCTAAGTCATCAGCATAAACAAGTCAACCAGCCCAAGGATGCTAAAGTTTGATAAGAGTCATTAAGGCATATAAAAGTTGACCTATAAGTAAAGACGTGATCATAGAAATGCTGAGCTAAACTAATCAAGAATGCAATCAATCTATCAAAGTAATCAATCAGTCCATAATTGACGACAGCTATTATCTACTCAATTAAACTCTAGTTCTATTATTTCTTGGCACATCTAGATACCATGAGTATTCTTTTCCAGAGTAAGTTTCAGAGACTTTAATTGAGTATGCACTGTGGAGAAGTAAACTCAAGCCATCTAGATGTTCCAAAGTTATCAAGGATTGGAAGTACAACTAGGACACTTCCATTCATACTAACCACCTTGCTAATATAGTATACCACAACCAAATCATTGACAATCCATCACCTCAATGTTGACCAAGTCGTTGGTCCGATATAGCTCCCTGCTCAAATTATGTGGTTGTCGCCCAACAGAAGTCTCTTCTGGGATCATATACCACCGTACCCGACACCAGTAGCTGCCATCCACTTCTTTCCATATACTGCTAGCATTGAACTAATGATGTAAATAAACCGCATAATCGGACTACAAATAATTATTATTAAACAGCATAAAATAATGTAATTGATCTATAATAGATATAGCATACCTCTCAATGCGAGCAGCCCACAAATCACTTGATTGAAGCCTCTGACGCATTGTTCTAACAAGCTTCTTACCCTTCGGCGGCTTTGGAAAATCAACATCTTTACCCATCTTACGACCCTCACAGATCCCACAGATCCAATCCCCTTCAGGAACACCTTTCAACGGCGGCGTCAAACATTTCAAATGAAACCCACCCAAACAACTATCACACTCAATCATGATTTCGTTCCCAGAACAAAAACAAAACCTACATTCCTCCACTTCAGGATCTTCCTCGTCAGAAGTAGCATCTTCTCTCCTCTTCACATAAACATCATCCCCAACTTCAAATTCACCGCCGTCATAAACAACTTTCTTGTAATACTGCACCTTCGCAATCTTTCCACCTTTTCTCCCAGCTCTTGTAACAACCGTTTTCTCAACCTTAACCTCGTTCTTCCTCTTTCTCTTCTTAGTTTCCGATTGATCCGGCGACATCGGAGCGAACAAAACCTTAACAGAATCTCCCTTCCCATTTCTCTTCTTCAATTCAACCGTTTTTTCACCTTCCTCCTTCCTCTTCTTTACAGATTTCGATGAATCTGGCGATTTTGGAGCAAATGCAATTTCATCAGATTCAGCTTTTCGACTTCTCTTCTTCAGAAATTGAGCAGAATCAATTTCATTTTCTACTTTAATTGAACTATTGTGAGTTACGGCTTTATCTTTTCTAGTGAAATCAAGACGAGATTTCGCAGCCGGAACAGAATTCTCACCGATTCTTCTCCCTCTTTTCGGAGTTGATTGTTGAATTTGAGATTCGGCAACGAGATTAGGGGTTATGGGAGAATCGGAGTTCAAGCGCGTGGATCTACGTGTAGGTAAGGAATGAGGAGTGAGAGGTGAGAATTGTGAACGGATGTTGGATTTTGAGGAGGGGGATTGAAGGAGCTTCTTGGGAGTTGAAGCCATTGGAACAAGATTTGGATTTGCGTGGAGCTGCGAGCTAGGGTTTGATGGAGGAAATGTGTGAGAAGCTCCAATGGAGAAATGGGGGCTGAGTATATAGGAAAAATGGCGCCAAAATTGTTTTACTTTTTTTCCCCCTTTGAACATTTTATTGGGCCTGCTTTATCGGGGTCTCCGCTTTCTGGCCCAGTAAGATAAGATACGTGACACGATGTAATCAATTTTAAGATTTAAGATAAATGAAATATAAATAAATAAATTATACTAATATTAATTTTAATTTTAAAATTTTATACTTATAACTATATGGTTGCTTTCTTAAAAAAAAAAGTGTAGGTGGTTGCTAAGATTCAAATAATTGATAAATGGATTAGAAATAGTAAGGTATTCGAGTTGGATTCTTGGTAAGTCTAAGAAATACATTGATATGTGTAGGTTTGTTAAAGTTTTAATAACACTCAAACTTGTATAATTAGTAACAAGAAAACATTTGTACAAAGGGTTATGGTTGGGTTTTATCTATGTAATACTTACTAAAATGATAGACTAAGATAGAAAATGATGATCAACTCACAATGCTTACGACTTATGAGAAAAGTAACATTGAAAGGTGTCGCATAACTCAAAATAACAAATTATAAAGAAGCATGAGAAGAGAGGAGGAAAAAAGAAGATACAAGTCGTTGATGGTGAGGCTAGAATCTCGTTGTTAGGGAACTAAGGGTGGAAATAGGTCAGGCCTTGATAGGCCTGAGTCTGGCCTACGAAAAAATTTACAAGCCTGAGTCTGGCCTATGGCCTATCATAGGTCTTTTTTCTTGCCCTGACCCAACCTATTTAAAAGTTTGGCCTGACTTGAAAGCCTACTTTCAGATCTACCTTACATTAAGGTCATCAAATAGTTCATTTGACCTACTAAATAAGTTAAACAGGCCTTAAAGCCTACTTAAAAGTATATCTCACTGCAAGCAAATTTTAACAACATTAAAGCCTACTTAAAAGTCTATTACGGGACTGATATGTAGAGAAAAATATGTTTCTATTTTTTTATGTATGCAGTCATTTTAATATATAAAATATATTTTTTAATAGATAGGTATTAACAGGCCGCCCTATCAGGTTTAATGGAGTTTTTTGAAAGCCTAAATCTGGCCTATTTAACTAAACATTTTTAAAAAAAAAGTCTAAGCATTAACCTCTTTATTAAACAGGTCAGACCATAACAGGCCAGGTTGTAGGCCCCTATAAACCGACCTGACTTATTCTCAACCATATATTGAACCAACTAAGGCAAATATTGTATGCACTGAACTATTTTCATAAGTTCAGTTACCAATGTTAAATAAAGTTAAAGTATTGTCGTGTTGTATTTTATCTTACATGATATAAAAAGTTCAGAGGGGTACCATGGCAAACAAGCGACCTCCTTGGCTTTGTCACAAGTACAGAAAACATGCTCGTTTTCTGAGATTTTAGTGCTTTAAAAGCGAACTTATAATTTGGACTTTCAACTAATAAGTATAAAAAAATTGAATTCTTAAAAGTGAAAATATTATTCTTAAAAATAATAGTTTTTATTACGTTAAGAAATAATTTAATAAAAATATCACACTTCATAAAGAAAAACATTGAATTTTTTATTTAGTACACAGATGCTCCTACAAAACAATACACGTGAGCATTTATAAATGCAAAACCACTATACGATAAAATAATAAAATAAGGGTCATCTCTGGGGCACTGGTTAATGAAACCAAAAAAGAAAATTTTAAATAAAAAATAATACTTTTTAAGTTTTTAATACATTAACTACGCCAGTTTCAATATAAAATATTACTATATTTGATTCCCTAAATGACGTCCAAGTGCACGGGGGCGTGTTTGCCATGAAACTATAATCTACATTCGCTTTAAATAGTTAATAATTAGAAGGAGGGATAAAGTTGGGTGCAGATCCTCTCCATTTGGAGAGTAAATGACATCTCAAGTTCCTTTCATAAAAATAAGACACGTGGATAAGTAAATCTCAATGGTTGAGAATCATTACATGGTTTATTTTATTTTTTATTTTTCTTAATAA
>Ga0228711_1011143_pt1 | contig 11547 bp, 9 predicted proteins | sample MedpolnodulmetaG_2_FD_177996 | JGI IMG/M metagenome (GOLD analysis project Ga0228711, IMG submission 177996) | Root nodule microbial communities from Medicago polymorpha collected in Santa Monica, California, United States - brown nodules | ecosystem: Host-associated > Plants > Roots > Nodule...
CAGTTTCGAAAAAATCATAGGGTGAAAGGTGTCTCGCACGGGAAGAAACTGAGCCTTAATACCTTTATATTGCCTCAGACGGGTGCACAAAATGACTGGTTTTGGGACGAAGTGAATGCTTCCGGTCGTACCCCCCTCCTGAATAAAGGGTATGATAGCATCTCTCACGGGTTCGTATGTGCCTTTTCAGAGAGATGGCATGAGGAGACCAGGGGATAGAGAGTGATGACCACAAGATGATGTGGCGTGTCTCTTAGGCATCCCCATCACTAGGAGGCTCCTTCCTGATAGAGAGTTAACTCGTAACGAGGGGATAAAGATTGTGCAGGGGATAAAGTTAACTTTGTGTTTGCAGGGATGGGTTTTTGCGCACTTCAGGAACCTCCTTCCGAAGATTCATAATGATGACTATGACCCTGCTATTGCCCCGCTTGTGAGTCAATGGAAACCTACCAGGGCTTTACTGATCCTGGACACTACAGAGATGTCATTGATTCGTTGGACCATTCTCATGTCACCTGGAGGCCGAAAGAGAGACGACGACAGATCACGCCCTTTCAAGACATATGTTGGTAACCCAGATGGATCATGGCCGACAAAGACATGAGGGTCCATCACTTGCCATAGCGGGTTCTTAGGCAGTACGAGTATGTCTAGACTGTTCCCAGGCCTCCTACAGACATTGGGCTTCTTGCGCCAGAGAACGTGGCTATGGCCTTCATGGAGTTTGCCCTACATGTCCTCAGCCAGCAAGAGGGGTGATCTGGTTCCGGATAACGAGTTGTGGAGCCATTCTAGGGGGTACATGAGATGGTTCATTAGAGTATCACATCCTATTACCCCCTACGGCAAATCCTGAATACAAAGTTGATGCCCATCCTCGTCATGTCCCTCCCTACGAGGAGGTTATTGTTGAGCAGCAGTGGGCTATACATCCTCCTGACCCATACCAGATCATCATCAACATCAGAGCCATAGTGGACAGTGCAATGGGGCATCCTGATATGTTTCGTAATCCAGAGGAGGTTCTTCGCTTGATGCAGGGCATACAGTCCGAGTGGAGCATGCTGGAGCAGATGCCGCCTCCGCGGAGGAGGAGTAGGAGTCCACGTGAGTAGGGTTTTGACAGTATAACTTTTGTACTTTTGTAGTTTTTTTATGACATTTTGTCGGATTTGGATGTAATCGTAATACATTGGCGCTTTTTGGCGTTTTTATGACATTTTCAGTTATTTTATTCCTTTATTTATCGTAATTTAATTATGAGTGAATGCTTGATTGAATGAATGATGAAAAATGTATGCAATTGACTGAATGAATGAATGAAGGAATGAAAAATTTAGGGAAAACAGAGGTCTCTGCTAGTTCTGGCTTGCTGCACAGACTGGGCGTGAGTTAACTCACACATTGTTTTTCATTTGCGTTAGTTAAGTAACGCTGCGTGACTTAACTAACGCAGACATTTACACATGCATTACTGAACTAACACATGGGTTTTTTGTTAGTTTGGTTGGGTGGGAGCAAAACTTGTTGTGAGAAGATCAGAATTCCAAAACCAAACAGTGATAACAAAACCTATAATCTCTTATTACCTATGTTGTTGTGGGAGGTGCAACTTTCATAAGACAGAGGGATTGTAGAGAGACTGCCACATTGGAATCAAACGAACTCGAAAATAATTCGAAATTTGATTTGGTAATTAATTTGTCGTTCTTGGTTTCTGAATCAAAAGAGTCGAACGTGAGTTAGAAATCAGCCTTTTAGAGACTAGATTTTTCCTGGCAACATCATCAAAATTGGTCACTAAAAGATTTAGTGACCGAAATTGTGACCAAATATACGAGTTGTTAATACCTTGGTGACTAATTTTTTGTGACCACAATAGCAACAGGTTTTCAGTGATCGAGTTTGCAACTGAACTTAGAGACTAATTTAGCGCTTCCGAGTCTAGAGACTGCTTCTGTGGCTGAATTTAGTGACTAAAATTGTGACCGACTTGTTAAAAATCGGTCTCTAATTTATGTTGTGCCAAAAATAAAATAATCTGTCAAAATATGATTTTAGCTCTATTTGTATATTAAAATCATACACAACAAACTATACATTCATATAGAAAACTTGATACCAACAGTATACACTAAAATAAGCCTTGGCATGCGGTAGTATCATATTACATTAATTAAGAAACTAATTTATCAAGAAATACAAAAGAAAATTTGGAAACTATGAGCTGCATATTCTTAAATAGTTGGAATGCTTGGATCTCCATTTTTTTTTCTTGCATCTTTAACTCTAATGCTATTCTTGAGCACCACCTACCTATATCAAGCAACTTAGCATCATAATATAACACACTTAAGATGCTTAGCATATCAGAAAGAGACAATAAAACACACAAACACACACATAAGGTCTGCATTCACAAGCATGTGAAGTGGAAGGGTGTACCTTACTCCTAAACTAGTACTCACATTCAACTCTTTGAGATCAACACTTTGCAAACTTAATTATACTTATATGTATTATTGCAGATTGCAGATTGCAGATTGCAGATAGAGTGCGTAGTTTCTCAAATCACAAGAACCAGAAAGTATCATTGATTATTCCTCGGTGATTAATTTAGTAACTGCCACAGTTAGCTCCTTAATTCTTTTTTTGGTTACAGTTAGCTCCTTAATTCAATTAGGATTACAAGTCTAGTTTTAGAATAAATAAATAAACAAGGTTCAATTCTTAGTCTTTTGGAAGATCATAATAAAAACCATGATAATAATTCAAAGTATATATAAGCATCATTAGTGGGACACACGTTAACTTGTTATCTCTTAAACTAGAAAAATTAAAGACTTCCAAGTTAAAATAAATCTTCACCATGTAATCTCTTAGTAAGTAACAATGTATGCGTTTAAAGATAATGAGTAATAGCCATTGATTTAAATGAAATACCATGTAATGCCTATACTATTCAAGCTCTATACTTTAGCAATAAATTTTTTTAAATCATGTAATAGCCATTTGAAACATTCTTAAGGTTCAAAAGGTTTTTTTTTTAAGAGGCTTACGGTTCAAAAGTTAAAAGATGAATTGCTAGATCAAGTTATTAAAATTCAGAGGGTTTTAAAACAGTAGATAGAAAGAATCAATACTTTGCATTAAGAATATGATTTGGCATGATTTATGATTATAAAACACTAAACACAAACTTTTATCCAAACTAGAACTAATGCTAATAAAATAGGGAAAAACAATCATGATAATAACTAAGAAATATGGAAACTATTCATAAAGTACCCTAAAATAATACGAATAAGATTTTTCATATAGTTTAACACTAGACCACCCTTTCAACAAATAGTGGAACGTTTTTGACTTAGTAATATAAACACTCAACAAACAGAGCAAATCTTAGAATGGTCTTAATGTTACTATATAGTTGCTGGATTGAATGTTAAAATTGTATGCACACATAAGCATGGACACAGAGTGATTGTAAAGAAACCTCTAAAACTTCAATATTGTGGTTGCATACCACTTTTTTTTTGTTAAATTAATTCATTGTGCACAAAACATGAACGAGGCGCCATTTAGTCATACATATGAAGCCACACAAAACTGAGGATTCCTAAATAATAACCCTAAATAACATAGAAAAATCCAGGGAGCATCAATGCAATATACTAATATATGATCTTTTTTTAATTTAAGTTTTATTAAAAAAAATGTTTTAGTGGTTTCTAATCAGTCACTACAAATATTTTTAACCGATTTCAAGACCAATTTATTATAGGTCAATACTTTCCATTATTCGGCCTCTAAATCGGTCACTATAGTGACCAAATTTTTACAGTCTCTATTTCGGTCACTAAACATCAACTTTCTAGTAGTGTGAAAATTAAACTCGTTAAATAGATGAATTAAACTTTAACCGCGAAAAGTTTGACTTGTTTGGTTCATGAGCCAACTTGATATATATATATATATATATATATTATTAAATTCATTTAAATAGTTATTGTGTATTTTTTATATATATAAATAAAATAGAGTTGCATGAGTTTTACCAAAAAAATAATATAATAAAGACCTGCATGTGTGAGTGTAGCGAACTGTTAATAAAAAAAGTGGCGTGAGCAAGATAGTCTATAAAAGAGTAGCTTGAAACAAGACGAGAATGAATGAATAGTGATGCATTTGTTATATACTTACGTGGTCTTGAGACTCGTTGAAATAAGAATGTTTATTTAGGTTGCATGATTATTGGGGGAAATCAAATAAATGGTCACTGCGTATTTTTAATAGAATGGACAACCATCCGATGGAAGCAAAGTTAGAAGGCCATCTTCTTTGCTTGTCGATTAGTTGAGAAAGACAAGGAGATTGTTTATGACCTGACATGGAATATGGTGGAACCTAAGAATATCCTGATGAATTTGAAATATTAAAAATAAAATAAAAAAACTTGTTGAATATAAAGCAAGTGTATGATGCACCTAAAATATTCAAATATGCGATAAGAGTTGAAAGGTCAAGGATGCGACATATGTCTAAATGTTTGGAGGATCACAAATACGTTTTCAAGTTTAGAACTGTATGCAAGTCTACTAGTACTGTTCAGGATATATTTTGGGCTCATCATGAATTTGTTAAGTTGTTAAATACTTTTCCTGCTGTTTTGTTGATGTACTCCACATATAAAATCAACTTGTACAAAATGTCATTGTTTCAGATAGTTGGGAAAACCTCAACTACATGACATATTGTGTTGGTTTTGATTTTTTGAATGTCTGGAAGAAAGAAAAAAAAAGGACAACTTCACGTGGGTTCTACAGATGTGTCTTGATCTTATGAAATATGCAGAAAATATGTCAAAGGTGGTTGTGACTGATATGGATACTGCACTATTGAATGTTGCCACCAATGTTTTTCCTAAATCTATTGATTTAGTGTGTCGGTTTCATATTTCTAAAAATGTTAGAGCTACATGGAAGACGGTAGTCAAATCCAATGATCCAAAGTGGTGAATGTCAAAGAAAATGATTCCCAAGAGGTTGATATAGAAAAGGAAAAGATTCCCAAGAGGTGGATGGGAAAGAGAAGGATGTCAAAGAGGTAAAGTTCATAGAGTTAGTTAACAACATCATTTGAAAATGTGGGAAAATGTGGTACTTGAATCTACATCAAAAGAATCATACGTTGAAGCCGTGCAATTCTGATATATGTGTGTTGGAACTTCCCAAACTTTATTAACTATGTTAAAAGTACCAAATTAAATCGTTTGAAATAAAAAAAATATATGAGGGAATGAATAGATCGTGTATTGCATATTGGGAACAAAACCACTAACAAAGTTGAATCTGCTCATGGAAAATTGAAGAAAAATTTGAAGGATGGTAAGGGAGATTTGGCTAAAGGTTATGAGGCAATGCACAATATTTTAGTGTTGTAGTTCACAGATAAAAGTTTTTTGGAGGAGTTGTATTGTTTTGGAACGTAGATACCAAGGCAATTAATTTTACACTAATTTGGAGTATAACATTTTATAGCTAGCTTGAACTTTGTTTATCTTGAAGCATCTCGTGTAAAGTAATGTGGTATGGATCATAAAAAGTGTGGTTGTGTGATCAAGACATCATATGGGTTGCCTTGTGCTTATATTATTTCTATGAAGATTCGTAATAGGAGGCCTATTAGATTGAATAAGATAAACACCCACATATAAATGTCATGTTTTGAGGTTAATACTGGTATGATTGAAGGTGAAGGAGATTTTTCTGTTATGGGAGAGTGGAATGGTATTTAGAAACGTCTTAAGAAGACAATTACAAAATGAAACTACATATCAAGGAGCAATTGTGTATGATAGCATTTCCAAAAATGACAATTTTGACTCCACCTTTTTTAAAGATACAAACAAATGGCACCAAAATAGAGTGAGGTCTATGCAAAATGACAATTTGAATGCTCGATCTCCATCCTTGTGGGAGCATGTGGACTCCTAATTTTCAGATAGTCAAATTGTCACAAACAAAGTTGTCATTCCCTAAAAGGAAAAATGCTTGTATTGATAATCCGTCGCCTAATCTCATTCCAAGGCCAAACATTCCCCATATTGATTAGAATCATTTATTCATGCGTCCATATATATAAAAAAAAAATTGGACGTCAAAGGTGATGGTAATTGTGGATTCCAAGTTCTAGTTGAGCATCTTGGTGTGGGTGAAGATAGTTATTCTATTATTCGTTACGCACTGATTAAAGAGTTAAAAAAATCATAAGAGTGGTTATATGTCAATATTTGGCTCTGAGACACATTTTAAATATACCAGAGATGGTTTGTACTATTCATATTCAATGACTAAAATTGTACCAAAAGAGAAATGGTTGACGTTACTGGATATGGATCAAATTATCGCAATTGACTACAATAAAGTTGTAGTTGAGTTGATAAAACTTGAAAACGGTATTTTGGAAACCTTTTTCCTAGTTAGAGGTCGTCCACCACATAACTAACATTTCCACATTATGTTCATTGGATTAATCCACAATCATTTTGCTCATGTATTTCTTAAGGATGAGTGTCCACTTATGTGCAAAGTGGAAACTATACAAGAAAGATGCAGCAGAGTCATAAAAAGATATATATGTGGAGCGACAATTTTTGTTTCAAAAACTCATGGATATTAAAGAGTCCTGATAGATGGACATCCATAGCTGGCAACCCACTTTGTACACCCTCTTGCTGGCATGCTAATTTTGATATTTCAACACTTAATTAAGGGCAGTTTTGTCAAACTCATAAACTATGAAGGAAAAAAATGAAAACAGTTCAAAAAAATCAGCACGTTTTCTCTTCCTCTCCCCCTCACCGTCCCTCTCTCCTCCACCGACACCGTCCGCCGCTCCTTCCTCCTTCTCTTCAGCGTCCTCAACAACACTCTTCTCTATTTCCTTCTCTCTCCGCCGTTTTTGTCTTTCTCACACTACTCTTTTTAAGTGACGACAGTGGGGGTGTAGATATAAGCTTCGTCCTCGTCGACGACGTGAGGTTGTCGGAAACATGATTTATTTTTGCTATGGCGGTGGGGTGGTGAGCGCAGATCTGCAATGGGAAAAATGAGGTTGTCGGTGTGTTGAGAGAGGACAGAGAAGGTCTGAGGTAAGAACGGCAGACGGTGGCAACAGTGGTGGTCAAAGGGTTTGGATGAAAAAGTTGTTGGAGGTGGAGAGATATACAGGGGAAAGAGGTCGGAGCTCGGGACCTTCTTCTTTCTTCTAGATTGATCATTTTTCTTTTTCTTTTTCTTTTGTTTTAGTATTGTTTTTATTCGTTTTTTTTGTCATGTCATCATGTGTATGGGAGGTACACCCTTTAAAGGGTGTTTATCTATCTTTTCCGTTTTCCTTAATCACTTTACTATTCCATTCAATAACAAATGTCGCCCTCTGTCCCTATGAGCTTAACTCGGTTGGTAGAGACATTGCATATTTTATGCAAGGGCCGAGGTTCGAACCCCGAACACCTCACTTCTCCACATTTAATTGTATGAGCTCTAGCCACTAGACTACTAGACAAAAAAAAAATGTCGCCCCTTCCACACCACACTAATAAATATTTTTTCATCACATCAATGACTGAAATCCACGTCGCACACCTTCTTAGATTTGCATTTAATGGGAATACCGTAACAACAAGACACATCAAACTCAATGTTGCATGTAATTCACTTGTGGGCAACATCAACATGTATCCCTCGGTCCCATAACGAGTGATCCATTTGATCATTTTACATTGATTAAGAACATTGTATAAATGAATGAGAGAGTGATATTTTAATTAATTATCTTTTATTATAGGAAAATGTTAGCTTGTGCCATGTTAAGGATTCCACTAATAGAAATTTAATATTGGAAATTGTGTTAATTTATTATTTAAAAAATTTAATATTAATTTTTTTCAATTAATACTTATCATTAGTGGCAAGAATTTAATGTTTAACATGTGCCCTAAGGGCATAAGTTAACATGACCCTTTATTATATATTGGTATTTGGCGTGATTTTTTTACCAAGCATAATGTAATATATTGGTTTGGTAGTGATGAAAGTAATAGTAATTAGAGGATGAAATTAGAAAACAATCAATTAATATTCCTTTGAAAAGCAAAAGTGTCATTCATATTAGTATAATTTTTTTTATAAATGAATCACTCATCGTAAAATAGTTGGAGTATTTTACTTCTTTTTCATATTTAAATTTCTCTTTTCTTTTCCAGACAAAACAATCACTCCCTGATTATTAAAAAAATAAAAAATTACTCTCTGTTAGCTAGAATATTGATACTTATTTCAATAGGGAAAACGGTTATCTATACCAAAATATAAAGAAAATTAAAAAAATAATTAAAATTGTAATTATATCGGTTCATAAAACATAGATATTATCAATAATATATAAATTAAATTAAAATGAACATTATACAATAAAACATGGTTGTCGGACTCACAAGTCAACTCGTAGACTCGTATGAGTTTACGAGTCTATGTGATCAAAATGAGTTGATTCGCACTCAAACTCGTATTCATGGTAGATTATCTTAAAACTCAGATAAACTAATATAAATTCGGATAGATTTGGATAGACTATGAGTCTGAATCGAGTTTATGATTTATGTAATTTTTTATGAAAAGCCAAAAAAACATCTTCGACCAAACCATTAAAGGAATTTAGAATATCTCTTTTGTCTCTTCCGTTTTGTTTTAAAAGTTAGAAAACTTTTAAGAACATAAACTTCTCTCTTGCGTTCCCACCACACATTTCTTATCGTCCATGTTCTTCTTCAATGATGTTTTTTGCGTTGTTCTTTAATGTGTGCTCTCATTTTTACTGAAAGTTATTAGGTCGACCTTGCCATTGATAACGCTAGTAAGTTTCAAAGACTAATAATCAAATAATGAGGATTTATACTTCCCTTCAAAACAAATAGTGAGAGTTATCTATAAGTTCTAATTCGGCTGATAAAAATGCTGAAATTCTTAAATTGAACGATGTGATCAGGGTTTGAATACTGCCTCCTCCACTTGTGTATATGCGACGGCTGTCATTATATTTCGTCTACCTATCAAATAAGCCTTGTTATAGTATGATGATGATTGTACATTATAGTATGATTGTACATATATTATCTCATAATCATAAATTGTCTATACATAGTTATGTTAGTTATGTTTATATCATGGGTCTTGTTAACTAGTGCTCCGGGGGTATTGGTTAAGGAATCCAAAAGTAAAAAAAAATTCTTGAAAATATAAACTGTTACTTTTGACTAACTAATTGCTATACGATTTTTTAATGAAATCTTACCTCTTTTAATTTCTTAACCAATGCTTCAAGGGCACCGATTAACATTCTCCTTATAAGCACTTAGACACTCTTTAAGTAAATGATGATTAGTTAGTAGTATGTATAAAAATGATGTTATGGATATGTAGAGGGTTGACTGACGTTTAGAGTTGAATGAGAGTCATGGTCAATTCATGCATGCAATTGACTCGCTCGCTCTCTGGCTAGCTAGCTTGGTTGCTTCCACTATGTTTCTCACCAACTACATCTTTTTTGTTTTCTTCCAATTCCATCCATACCCATCTACCAACCAAGCATCAAAGAATACCAAAATCCTAGAATGCCACGTTGCAAAAATCATAACCGGTCAAAAGTAAGTGATAATCCAACGCTCATAATTAATTTTCAACAAACCTACACATTTTTTCTACACCTAGTACAACTTGTTTCTCCCTAGCTACCTACCAAACACACATGCAAGAGATAGAATATTAGAATAATGAATGATACAATGTAAGCCTCCAAAACAAACCTCTATATAATGTTCAATTACTTCCTTCTCATCTCAAGAAATTCACAACTCTAATATTATTCTTTTATTTCATAATCATTTGAATTTCCATTCTCAAAATTAATTCTAGGCACCACCACACAACAAATTAAGGAACATTAATCAATACTATTAAGATATGGAAACAATATCAGCAGCTATCACAAAAAACAATGCCAATGAATCATTCTGCTTGATTCATGCTAAGAATAATAATAACATGAAAGTGAATGAAGCAGATCCTTTGAATTGGGGTGTGGCAGCTGAGGCAATGAAAGGCAGTCACCTTGATGAGGTGAAGCGTATGGTGGAAGAGTACCGGAAGCCGGTGGTCCGTCTTGGTGGTGAGACACTCACGATTTCTCAGGTGGCTGCCATTGCTGCACATGACCATGGTGTGCAGGTGGAGCTGTCGGAATCTGCTAGGGCTGGAGTTAAGGCCAGCAGTGACTGGGTGATGGAGAGTATGAATAAAGGCACAGACAGTTACGGTGTCACCACCGGGTTCGGTGCCACCTCTCACCGCCGTACCAAACAAGGTGGTGCTTTGCAGAAAGAACTCATAAGGTATTATTCTTCGTTTCCACATCTTTTTTTGTTTTAATGAATCATACGTTTAATTCATATGTTTTTTCTTTCTTAATTTGCATATCTCAATATGCAACTTTCATGTTGAAATTATTCATTTGATTTAAACTTTAAATTATTAACAATCACTTAAAAATTAATCTTGCATTTCATATATAAAATCAACAAATTAAATATATATCATATATATTTTTCTTCAAAATTTTATCCTTATTTTGTTGGATTGCTATGATCTACTATCATTTGTAACCTTTCTTGAAAAAAAAAAAACTATTTGCAACGTTTTTGGTACATCTATTTGTAACTTTTAATCTGTTAATAAATAATAAAAAAATGTAACATGTCAACGTACTACTTTAAAATAAAAACAAGTGGTAGGGTATTCTAACCACTTACAATTAATACATATATGTACTTGCGTTTTAAATTTAGGAGAATGTTATGATTTTTTTAAGATTTATTTAAATGTGCAATTTGTTAGGTTATTTCTTTTAAAAAATATGAAAGTTTACAAGTAACATTTTTTAGGGGTAGCAAGAATACAGAAGAAAAGAAATGGTTATGATACTTATTCTACTTGTTTTTCAGATTTTTGAATGCTGGAATATTTGGAAATGGAACTGAGTCAAGCCACACACTTCCACACACAGCAACAAGAGCTGCTATGCTAGTGAGAATCAACACACTCCTCCAAGGTTATTCCGGAATTCGATTTGAAATCTTGGAAGCCATCACAAATCTCCTCAACAACAACGTTACTCCATGTTTACCACTTCGCGGTACAATCACTGCTTCAGGAGATTTGGTGCCTTTGTCTTATATTGCTGGGTTGCTAACTGGAAGACCAAATTCAAAAGCTCATGGACCCTCTGGAGAAATACTTAATGCAAAAGAAGCTTTTCAATCGGCTGGAATCAATGCTGATTTCTTTGAATTACAACCAAAAGAAGGCCTTGCACTTGTTAACGGAACTGCTGTTGGTTCTGGTTTAGCTTCTATTGTTCTCTTTGAGGCTAACATTTTGGCTGTGTTGTCTGAAGTTCTATCAGCTATTTTTGCTGAAGTTATGC
>Ga0228711_1011144_pt1 | contig 11546 bp, 7 predicted proteins | sample MedpolnodulmetaG_2_FD_177996 | JGI IMG/M metagenome (GOLD analysis project Ga0228711, IMG submission 177996) | Root nodule microbial communities from Medicago polymorpha collected in Santa Monica, California, United States - brown nodules | ecosystem: Host-associated > Plants > Roots > Nodule...
TATCAAAAAGGGGGAGATTGTTGGAACAAAGGGTGTTTCGCAAAATCACCTCTTAAGTTTTGATGATAACAAGGTATTAAAATTATCAATTGGATATGCTAAACATTTGTTCAAGTGTACAGGATCTAAATCAAAGTATTATTCATAGAGGTTCTGATTGAACAAATCAAAGAGCAAAGGAATTGATATTGAAGCTTAAAGCATCTGAAGGAATTGCGTCTGACGAAAGCACTCCTGAAGACACGTCATCAGAAGCAAGGTCATCAGAAGCAAGATCATCAGAAGCATCTAATCAGAAGCTACTTCACCAGAAGCGTAAGAGCGTTGACAAAGTACAGTGTACGAAATGTACAACCACTAACTCTGCGCATGCCTCTACAACCACCATCTCTGCATCTTGTCTCTACATCAAGACAAGAATAACAATAATGTTTGCAGACAGTGTTCCTTCACTAGTGGAATGGATTTGAAATTGGTTCTTCATAGGACAATTATCAAATCAGGCAAAAGATCAATGGTGAAGAATCAAAGCTTCAATCAAGACAAGTTGATTTACCGACTAGTTCTCAACGTCTCTCAAATCCTCTATAAATAGGGATGAAGACTTGAACAGTATATACATAGAAGAAGAACATAAGACCAATACTCTTTGAGCCAAAACACTGCAATGTTTCACATCAACAACTTAGAGAATTCTTACAAAAGTTTATATCTTAGAATTCTTAAGTGTCTAGAAACACAAAGTCTGTTCTGTTTGCATTGTTTTATGAGTACCTCTGATTGTATATCAAGTATTCAAAACCCTTTTCAATTCTTTGTAATTGTCTAGAGAAATCTCTTTCTTTTGTGATTGAGAATAGAAGTCTCTTTCTTTTGTGATTGAGCATAGAAGTCTCTTTCATTTGTGATTGAGCAAAGGAAGTCTGTTGGAGTTGTCCTTGAGCATTGAGAAGTCTCTTACTGTGTGTTTGAGCAACTTGTAATTTGGTATTACATTTTAGTGGAACTCTCCTTGGAAGTGCAAGGGGGACATGACTACTTCCAGTTTGTGGAAGGAACCTGTATAATTGCTTGTGTTCTTTCTTTCTCTGCTCTCTTACTCTCTATTCGCTGCACTAAGACTCTAAACTCAAGTCAGACTCTGATCCTGGGAATAGTTCTACTGAACGTAAGAAAGAAAAGTTTTTGAAAACACAATTCAACCCCCCCTGCTTCTTGTGGTTTTTCTCGCCTTCAAAGGGTATAGTCAACAAGAAGGAATTGACTATGATGAAACTTATGCTCCAGTGGCGAGACTGGAAGCTATAAGAATTCTTCTTGCATATGCATCTCAAAAATGCATTAAACTTTTTCAAATGGACGTAAAAAGCGTTTTTTAAATGAGGAAGTCTATGTCCATAAACCTCCAGGCTTCGAAAACTTACAAAAACCTAAACATGTGTTTAAACTAACCAAAGCTCTCTATGGACTTAAACAAGCCCCAAGAGCCTGGTATGAAAGATTAAGCACATTTTTGTTGCAAAATGATTTTTTTAAGAGGAAAAATTGATACTACACTTTTTAGAAAAATTAATAAAGATGATTTATTAATTGTTCAAGTGTATGTGGATGATATCATTTTTGGAGCTACAAATGAAAAAATGTGTGATGATTTTTCTAAACTCATGGAGAGTGAATTCGAAATGAGCATGATGGGAGAACTTAAATTCTTTTTGGGTTTACAAATTAAACAACATAAAGATGGTATGTTTATTTGTCAAGAGAAATATATCAAAGATCTTCTCAAAAAATACCACATGAATGAAGCCAAAATCATGTCAACTCCCATGCATCCATCATCCAGTTTGGATAAAGATGAAAATGGAAAAGTATTGCCAGAAAAAGAATACAGGGGAATGATAGGATCACTGTTATATCTAACTGCAAGCAGACCTAACATTGTCTTTGCAATAAGATTGTGCGCCAGATTTCAAACAGCTCCTAAAGAATCACATCATATAGCTGTCAAAAGAATTTTTAGATATGTTGTCAGAACAACAGACATAGGTATATGGTACAAAAAAGGATCTCACTTTAATCTCATGGCCTATTGCAATGTTGACTATGTCGGAGACAAAATAGAAAGAAAAAGTACAAGTGGTGCATGTCAATTTCTTGGTGAAGCTCTGATTAGCTGGTGTTGTAGAAAACAAAACACCATTGCACTTTCTACTACAGAAGCTGAATACATATCCGCTGCAAATTGCTGCTCTCAGATATTATGGATCAGAAATCAATTAGAAGATTTCTCTCTCAGGTAAGCAAATATTCAACTTCTATGTGATAATACCAATGCTATTAATTTATCAAAAAATCTCATTCAACATTCAAGATCAAAACACATAGAAATTAAGCATCATTTTATTCGTGATCATGTAAACAAAAAGGAAATTGAACTTATTTTTATTGACACTGAAAATCAGTTAGCTGATATTTTTACTAAACCTCTTGTAGAGGAAAGATTTAATTTTATCAAAGAAAAATTAAGAATTATTAGAAAACCTTTTTAATTGTGTTTTAGTTAATTTTCCTTATTTTTATAAAACACAAAAAAAAGAAAAACTTTTCATTTTCCCCTTTGTTTCACACGAGTGGCATCTCACTCTTCTCTTGAAACTCCAACTGATAAAGATTAGTTTTAACTCCTGGACAATGATTGTCATCATTTCCTTGCACTTCCAAAGTACACTCTAGCCATCTCTCTCTCCTCCTTTCCAAGAATTTTTTCGGCTGAGATGAAGAGTCAGTCACTTCACTTCTCCGTAGCCTAATTTACAGCACTCATCACTCTTCTCATTCTCCCCAACCACTTCGTCCTCTCCTCTCTCTCAGACCCTTCTTCTTCTCAAAAATTCAATATTACTTATCTTCCTCTATAAAATCAAAACTGAGTTTCACTTCTCATTCATTCAAATCTACCATCAAACCTTTAAACAACTCATTCGAAAATGGCCAGAACAAAGGGAAACCACACTGATTTCTCTCTTTCTCCATCACCTTCTCCTGAACGCTCTCCATCTCCACCATCTCCGTCGTCGCCACTCAACCCTAACCCAAATTCTGATCCTTTCTCTTGCTCACCTCCAAAGAGTCAAACAACTTCTGCTCCTCTCAAAACCTATACTCAAATCATTAGACCTAGAAAATCAAAATCATCTGAAGCTTTGAAGAAACCTACTCGTCAATCGACCAGACTTTCAGCTAAAAAGAAGAGCAATGAAGTATTATTCATCGATTTGGAATCAGATGATGAACGACCAATCAAAACCCTCAAGAAAACTCTCACTAATTCTGAAGAAATAGCTGAAAAGATTAAGAAGGATTTCAAAGTTGCTGTTCAGAAAAGAAAATCACTGAAGGAATGATCTGATTGTCAAACCCAGAACAAGGAAGGTTCAGCCTCTCAAACCAAGAACATGCGCATCCCGTTGCATAACCCCTCCTTGAATCATACCTTCAAAAACAAATGGGCCTCAAGACTAGTTGGTGTAGGAAGAGTGTACAACTTTGAGAAATTGCTGAAGGAAGGGATCAATCTTCTCTAATTTGTTGAACCACTAAATTGGAAGGATTTTTTCCAGATCAAAGAAACTCATTATCCAGAAGTGGTAAGAAATTTCTACTTCACGGCTGAATCTTTTTCCAAAAAAGGATCTGATTGTCTCAAAAATTCAAGACAAGGTGATTGAATTATGTGTTGAAAAACTAGCTGTGATTCTAGACATTCCTCAAAAAGGACCAAAATGCTATGGAAGAACAGGATATGCAAATGATGTGGTGTCTCGATTCGATATCATACGAGAAATGTTTGTCAAGTATGAATCTGATGATGATCTAATCTCGGCGAATCTCAAGAAGGAATACAAACTTCTCCATAACATGTGTCAATTTTGTGTCACCCCTCGAAAAGGAAGCAAACACAAGGTATCTGAAACTGACATTATTGTTATGTATCATATGTTTCATGGTCTTGACATTAATCTCCCTGTCATAATCATTCGCCACATGATTCACGCCACCAAACTTAAGAAACCCAAATCTTGTGTCACTTATTGAATGTTGCTTACTCGCGTTTTCAAGGAATTCAACATCAACCTTGACAAAGAAAATTTTGATATTGTCTGCTCATAATTTTTACCCAAAAACATTTCTCATATGAAGAAAACACCCTCCATTGACATTCCAAAACCTAGCACTGCTCCAGATGAAGCTGAAACCACCCTGAAGAGAAAAAGGAAAAGCTCCAATGGACGAGCTTCTGGATGCAATTCTTCAGGAAACTCATGAAGATGCTACCATTCCTGACACTAATGTGCCCATAAATCAAGCTTCAGAGAAGTTTAATCAAGCCGCAAATTCTGTTCTTGATTTAAACTCTCCTTTTTTATCTCACATTCCAGGAAACACATGGTTCGAACAAGCTGAGAAAGCGTTTCCTTCTACTGCTTATGGTGAACCAACTGTTGTATCTCCTCTTTTCAGTCATCAGCTAGGAAGCCCCTCTCCTGTGTTCGGTTCTAGTTTTTTGGATACTCTGTTCAGATCCTCAAGCTATTTAGGATCTTACTTTGCCCCTATCAAATCTTACTTTGGTAACATTTTCTCTGATTAATCTCTTCCCTCTTTACCATCACACTTTGGAACTTTTGAAAGTTTTGGTCAAACTGCACCACCACCAGCTCCACCCAACACTCCTGAAACTTCAGTTGGCTCTCGCAATGTGCCTCCTCCACATTATCTAACAATGGCCGAGCTCACTGCTGCACTTCGTCCCATACTTGAAAAACTTGATCTTGTTTACAACCTGCAATCCGTCATGGTTCTTGACGTTGCCAACTTTCGTGATTGGTTTATTGTTGATTACTGCAAAAGATTCAGTGTCACTCCACCTCGCTCTATCTTTGGTGCATCATCCTCTGGTCCTTCTACCTCCAAGCCTTAGTCATGCGTGTCTCTTCCAGCCCTATGCCACCCCCTCTTTTTAAATATGACAAAGGGAGAGAAATGAATTGGTTCTACTTGGTGTATTTTAAAACTGGAAAATGCTGCTGCTGCTAATGCTTTTATTTTTATGTCTTTAAATTTTGTTATGTCTTTCAATTTCTAAGCTAGGAACTTTTTTTTTTGAACCATGGATTATGTACTGACAAATGATCAAATCTTGTACAACATCTTTTCAAAATGAATGATATTTTGGTTCAAACAATATTCCTGTTCATCTCTTTTTATTTAGGAAATTTATTTTTTGCATACATAAATTAAGGGGGAGCTTATTGAAATTGAACGCTTAGATTGAGGGGGAGCTTATTTGATAAATCACTGATTATCTAAAAGCTTTTTTAATACATCAGAATTTTTAAATAAAGAATTAATTCGATAGTTTATCATCTTCAAAAAGGGGGGGAGATTGTTGATATAAAATCTAAATCCCTATTTTTAGTTTTAATGATAACAAACTAATTAAATTAAAACTTTATTAATTCTGATTTTAATTGTTATATAACTTGTGTTCTTGAGTGTTTCCTTTTAAGTTAAAGGTATAAAAGTATTATATGATTTCTAAGGAAAGCATCAAGTTATTTTTGAAGAGATTGATCTCAAGCATTGGTCTCAAAATATGGACTTAAGTTCAAATAAAGCCAAGCACGTACAGGGCAATGAAATTATTAAGAATGTCAGGTTTGAGGAAGCAATAAATATTTGAAGTATAATTTATGTCATGACAAGGAAATATTATTTGAAGCTTACTACAAATGTACATATGAACACAAAGAACATATTTAATATCATGTGCAAATAGGTTGGCATGAGAAGGACCACTATAAACTCGACAACACATCAAAAGTGTAAGACAAATACAAAACTCTGATCCTTTGGATATTCACTTTATGGTCACTTCACAACATGACAAGAAAGTTACCTAGTACAACGTCTTTTCTTTGGGCTCAAGATTGATAACTACAACAAGAATGAAAAGGAAATGAGTTGTACAAAACTCATGTCTAACGTAGCAAGCAACAAAGTACAAAGGAAAGCTTCAGCAAATTTAGAGGTCGATCTCAACTTTTAGAAATCAGTTTCATCTCAAAGACTCATCTATATCTTGCGCTGCAAGTTGGAAGCAAATGATCAAGAGTTCCTCTCCTATATATAGAAGACTACAACAAGAGAGAAAAACAACTTTTGAGCAAAAGAAAAAGAACATATTCATCAAGAATCTCTTTGTTTACAAATCACTCAAGAATTATATCTTTGTTTTGAGCAATCTGCTCTTTTCGTGTATTAAATCTTTGAAGAAGATTAATACTTTTCAAATTCAAATACTCTTGTAAAAGAAATTGTAATTGTGCAGAAAGCACAAAGGTTGTAAAAATTATTGCTCGTAATAGCAAGTGACTTTACCAAGTGAAGGATGAAAGAAGATGGTGTAAAGATCAGAAAGATCTGAAAGAAAGAAGGAGTTGAGATTAAGTCATAACTCAACTACCTAGTGAAAAATCTCACAAGTATTGTGGCGACTGGACTAGCTCACGTTGGGCGAACCAGGATAACTCTTTTGTGTGATCTTTCTTCCTTATCTCTTTAATATTTATATTGTTCACACTTCCTCACAATCACTATCTTAAAAATTTTTAATTACTAACTCAGTTAAAAAAAATTAAGCTTTTAGCAACAAAAATTTTGCTTTTAATTTGTTGATATAGATCTTTGATGCTACTAACAGACATGCATATTTAATGCTATAGATCTTTAATATGTAGTTATTGTTCTAGGTCTTTTATTTTTTATTGTCAAAGCAAACAAATAAATTTAATATATGATTCCCCAAAAAAAAAGTTCAATATATTCCATTTTCATATGTGTTAATATTTTTAATAAGGTCATTATACCCAAAAAGAAATCATAATAAGATCCAAATGTCCTCAAAGGGTGTATTAGGAAGATTTTGATTGCAACATTGTCCTAAGAGGCAGTCACTAAAATAAGTTGGCATATACCTTCCACAATCAGTGTTCTTGCATTGTCAATTTTATGTACAATATCAACGGTCACCTCAAGAAACGGTTTAAAAATTTTGCTAATAGATGAAAACGGTGTTTGCATTGATAGTACCTCGAATGTAATGTCTAAGGAATTTTTCGAAATGTGTTTGACAAGAAAAACTTCCATTATTATTGAATTTAAAGTTATGACATTTGAAATTATACGATGTATTTTGTTTTTCTCTATTACATTTACATTGTATATGACACGTGTGGCAGCACGGGTGAAAAATATAGTTATATATACGCTGATAGGATTTTGGTTGGACTTTTTATTTGGGTTTTCGGCATTGGTGTGATTATATGTATAACTCTTTGATACAACCTTTATGACAACTTTGATTTTCTCTCCTTTGATTGGTCAAAAATAATAGAGAGAGAAAAAGGAAGAGAGAGAATAAAAAGATAATGTGAGTATGAGAGAGAAAGTTGTCAAAAAATTGTTAGAAAATGATTGTACAAATATCATTTCTCTTTTCGTTATTATATTCATTGATAGTTCTCCCACTTATTTTGGTTGTATTCCTACCAGTTTTTTCAATGTATGCCTTTTGGATATCAGTGTTTTTAGCTTCTTTTGGTTCTTAACATATCTCGTAATGGGTTATATTATCCATTGTACTATGGTTTTAATAGTTTTTTATTTCCATAAAAAAATGTCTGAACATATTAGTTTTTTAGTAATTTAATCTCTATTGAGTTATATATCATGACAAAATTAATGATTGAAATTAAAGTAGCTCGTTGACAAAATAATACGATATGAAATGGTGGTACATATGGATTTAAACATAATAGTATAAGTGGTACAATCTATGGGTACTGATGAAAGAAAATTTAATCTAAGAGGAAAATGGTGATATATTTTTTTAAGAAACTAAAATAGCCTACCAAAATTGACATGGAGAAAATCGAACTGAAGCCATGAAAAGAGCACTCCAAAGTTTCAAAGTCAACACCATGCCAATTCAAGTAGGTTAAAATGGTTATATTATTAAATACTAGACATGAATTAAGATAAAGTGCATGTTTTTCTTAGACATATCGACTAAAATACACACTTTTTTTTTTGTTTTCATTGATGTTCCACGAGCCCTCCATTTATTTTATTTTTTTGGCTCTTCCTTTCCTCATCTCAAACCAGGTTCTTCATTTTCTTCTCCTTCATGTACCCCTTCTTCCCAAACTCCTTCGTTTCCTCCTCCTCCTCCTCCTCCTCCTCCTCCATGTCCATAGTTTTGTCCTATTCCCCAACTGTATTCAGTTCCCCCTCCCCAACTGCCTTCATTTTGTCCTCTTCTTTTTCTTCTTGTTTCTCTCCTTCTTCCTCCTCCCAAAAGTCCTCTATCTTCTAACCAATTTATCACTTTTCCGAAAAGTCCATCAACATTTCCTCCCTCATGGTCTCCACCTCCAACTCTTTTTACCCCAAAATTTGTTTGGGAGTTTTCAGTTTCACCGACTACAAATCAACAAACAAATTTTTTAAATATAATAAAAGAATAAATCAATTGTGCAAACAAATATATATAGATACTCACATTGATTCCCACCTTTCGATGGATCGATTGCCACGACAGAGATGATAATTAGTGAGCAAACAAAGAACAAGAAGATTAAAGGTTTAGTTTTCATCCTTGATTTACCAAGAGTTTAATTGTAGTGAAATCTGAATTCAATCAGCATTATTTATAGTGATCATGAAACCAGACAAATACAAGAACCAAAGAGCTATTAGATATTGTATATTGTATAGTAAATATTCGACTAATGGTGAGAATAATGGGCCATCAACATGTATTGATTTGTAAATTGGAAATTAGGTAATCTAATTTTTAATGTTACTGGTAAGGTTCTTACGCTTTGGCATGAGTCACTACTGTTTTAGTGTTTGTTACATGTACTAGTTAAAATATATTGAGTTAAACAATCTTCTTGTATATAAAAATTAAAATTGAATCTTCAAAACTTAAAAGTTTAAAATAATATTTGTTTTACATATATAAGTATCAAAAAGTTGTGATATTAAATAAGTAAACTTTCCTCTCTCTCTTCTCTCTTTCTCAAACCCTAGCTGTCAGCCTTTCTTCTTCTTCTTTTTAGAAGGGTGATTTATGGTCAATTTTGACCCAAAAATCATCCATCCGAATTGTTTTTTCTTCTATCATAATTGAATAAGTGATTTTACATATTTTTTGTTTTCTTTTGTTTGTTTTTGTGATTTCGTTGTCTCTGAACGACTCTGTTTGTTTTGATTTCTCGTCTTTGTGCGGTGTATTTTTTATTTCCCGTCTTAGTGCGGTGTTTATTTGATTCAAGTTGAAAGATTAGATTTGAGCAAGTGAAGATCCGATCAATGACAATGACTTTGACATCGTCAACGTTGCAGATCCGGAGACATGAATATAGTCATATTAGTCATACTTGTAGGCATAGGTACTTTGCCGTTTTATGCTATTAACATGGATGTTGTGAGTTTGTTCATATATTCATCCTTTTTGTTTTTAGCGAATTTCGATTTTGTATTGTATCGATGTACTTTATCAATTTGAATGAATGAATATCGTTTATTTTTGTAAAAAACAAGTAAGTAACGTAAAATTGGTTTTTTTTTCAAGGATACATAAAATTGGTTTGTGAGTTTGAATTTGAATTTCAACGATTACAGAGAATAATATCAGGAAATATTTGATATATAAAATATGACTAGTAAAATTCTAAATTATTGTAAAAAGTGAAAGAGAAGGGGGCATGTAGATCAAACCGCATCAGATGACTAGTGGAATAAAAATACTGAAATTAATAATTAATAATATACCAGCAACTATATACAGTGATCATGGGATAGGATAAATTTAAGAAGAAGAAAAGGATCTTAACTGAATAATATATACTGCATAGTAACAAATTGACAGATTTTGAGAATAATGAATGGGTCATCAACACCTATTGAGCTGTAAATTTGGACTCATTGTCTAATTAGGTAATATAATTTTTAAGAATACTACCAAGGTATTTGTTCTTTTGCATGAATAACTTCCGGTTTAGCATTTGTTACATATATTAGTTAAAATTTATGGAAAGAGTAAATGTCTCTATGAAAGTATGTGATTTTAAATAATTAAACTTACATAAAAGTTGTTTTTGAGATTGAATTTATATAAACTTTTGAGAACTATACAACACGATATTTAATATATAAAGTACAAGTAATAATTTTCTAAATTATTGACAAAAGTTAAAGAAAAAAGGGAATGTAGTGAAATTATAATTTTGTAGATTTTAATGATTTTTTTTTGACATTTTGTAAATTTCAATAATAAATAATAGATAAAACAGTAAAATATAAGGATTTTTTTTAGGGAGATATATAAGAAAATATTTAGTAAGTGAAAATATACAGTTAAAATATTGAGAGGAAAAAGAGAAAAAACAAGGAAGATAAAAGAACTACATTACTAAATTATTAGAAGAAGAAAGAAAATTTTAAATTCAAAATTTGTTCAAATTAAAATAGGATAAAATGAAAGTGTTTTGCTTGATGACAAGTGGCACCAAAACACTTATGTTTTTTAAAAGGGAAAATGTTTTACAACTAGTAACATCTCAGCAACTATATATTGGGATCATGAGACAAGACAAATATTAGAAGAACAAAAGGAGTTTGATTAGATAATATATAGATTATTGTTGTTCGTCTTGCACAAAACGCTCGCACCAGCTGAAAAGACATTAATGCTCCTGCGTGAGTTAAGTCACGCAACGTGACTTAACACGCGCACCTTATAAGCTATGCATGAGTTAAGTCACGCACCACTGGCCTGTGCGCGAGTTAACTCACGCACATTGGCCGGTGGTTAGAGCTCAAGAACACACGTTTTTTGGACTTTGTTCAATGCATTGTAATTGATTTTGCACGTTTGTGTTAAGTTTTTCACGTTTTTTGACTATATTTATGGTAGATATAACCTATGTTACAATCTCCCCCTATAATACACCTCCAAACTTCCACATTTCCTCACACCATCTCACATTCTTACTCCCCTCCTCACTCTCTCCCCCTATGAATCTCCTTCTTTTCCTTCTTTATTTTGATGTAACAAGAGAAATAGGCCAATTTTGGTGATACAATGATGAGTAGTGAGCAACTTTCTTGGGAAAAAGAACTAGATTGGGTAAAACTAAATGTGCAGATTTAGTTCTACCCCATGAAAGCTGGTTTTTTTGTGGATTTATTTTAGTTTTACCACCGGAAGCTGGGTTTTCTGGTGGTTTTTTTTTTAGTTTTACTCCAGGAAGGTAGGTTTTCTGGTGGTTTTTATTTTTTCGCAGATTTAGTTTTACCCCATTGTAAATGTAATAAGAATTATATTAATAAAATGATCTTTTATATCTATTATTTTTGTTTCTTTATATATTTTAATTTTTGCATTTATTTTATGATTGTGTGTTGAATTAATAAAT
>Ga0228711_1011145_pt1 | contig 11546 bp, 10 predicted proteins | sample MedpolnodulmetaG_2_FD_177996 | JGI IMG/M metagenome (GOLD analysis project Ga0228711, IMG submission 177996) | Root nodule microbial communities from Medicago polymorpha collected in Santa Monica, California, United States - brown nodules | ecosystem: Host-associated > Plants > Roots > Nodule...
CTCTAAAGCGTTCATGTATAAAGGAAACGCTTTTGAATAGTTTCCGGCATTGTCTTCGTGTACGGCTTGTTTCACGTACTCTATTGCTTGTTCCTTGAAATTGCTATACATCGTTTTTTTTTTTTTGCTATAGCATATGTGTGTGTATGAGAAATTGAGAATTGAAAAATTGAAATTGAAAATTGAGAATTTCTGTGTGAAGAAAAAAGGGAAACCCTAGAAATTGGGGAAGATGATGGTGGTGATCTGATCGGGAATAAGGGATGAAGAAAAGGGGAAAGATGGTTTTGTTGTGTTGTGTTTTAAAAAAAACGCGTTTTAATTAAGTTTGTGTGAAGTATTTTGTGATCAACTATGTGGCATTGCTTTTTGATTTATTTTTTGTGAAAATCATTGAGATTTGATTTGATTTTGTAAAAAAATTGTTAAAAACGATTTTGTAAACTATTTCTTTTTTTTTTTACCAAAAAAAATAATTTTTTTACATAAGTTTAACTAGTATTTTGAAAGTGAATATATATTTATTTATTAATTTGTTGTCACGTCAATTAATAAATATGACAACTCATGTGTTTATCTTATTCATTAATTCACATGACAATACATCATTGATGATACATGTGTTGAATAATTGTACATTGTATTTTCATATTCATTAGTTCACGTGGCCATACACCTTTGATGATGCATGTGTCAATTTTTGTACAAGATACACAAGAAAACGCTCCAAAAGAAAACACCCAAATGGCTAATCCCGTGCCCAAAATACGTATAGGTAGGCACCCCAAGGACACCACAAAAATAACACCAAGAAAAACAAATGGAAGGCTACACCAACACACCAAACAAACACCTACAATAAACAAAAAGAAAAGAAAACCCCAAGAGGTTGGGAAGGCAAGGGGGAGGCAAGGAACCCTTGTCCCACCACCACAAAACCCTTCCAATTCTAGCACATGATGGGTTGTACCTACCATTCGTAGTAGGAGCAGGAACTAACATAGCATTTAACTGGAGCCACTTTCAAGTTAAGAGTTTCACTCTATCCGCCACATGCTCCTCTAAATGTAAGTCACCAAGAAAAATAAGGTCATCTAGGATGTCCAGATGGTCCAAATAACATCATGCAAACAAGAAGCGGATCTAACTTTACTCTCTTTCCCCCACCTAGGCCTGTAAAGGCATGGAACTTCTAGGCTAGGCCAAGGGGGTCACAAACTTTCAACCCAACCACCTTGAAACATGATACCACACTGAAAGGATAAAAGGACGCGAGTGGAACAAGTGCACACAGGACTGTGAAGGCGAATCACAAAAAACATAACCTAACCCCCTAGTTGGCAGAGGCACACCACGCCTGATAATATTGAGCCTCGTCGGAATCCTATCTAGGATAAGTTGCCACGAGAAAACAACAACTTTAAAAATAATATTAATTTTGTTACGATGTACACAAAATTATAAGTGCGTGTAATTAAATCTCAATTAATATTGGTAGAGTTATTTTACACATGCATTCAATGTGTTGCCACATTAATTAATGAATATGAAAACACGTAAGTTGTGTTGGAACAAAATGTGTTTAACATTGCCACGTTAAGTTTTGATGATAACAAGATATTAAAAGTTCAATTGGATATGTTAATATTTGTTCAATTGTGCAGGACCATAGACTAAAATTTATAAGTCTTTAAGCAAGGTATTAGTTCTGAAAGAACAAATGAGAGCAAAGGAATTTACAAAGGAAGCTTATGTTGCAAGTCTGAGTCTGAAGACAATCAGAGTTTGAAGACCATCAGAAGCTGACCACCAGAATCTGAAGTCACTCAGAGTCTGAAGTTCGTCAGATTCTGAAGTGAAGAATTTGTAGTTAGTTATATTTATTGAAGACACACATTTGCAAAAGGAATAGAAACTTGGAACAACAACTATTTCAGAGGAATTAGAAGGCATTGGATGCTTATCCACTAAAGGAGCTCAGAGAAAGGACAATAGTACAATTATACAACCACTACTCCACTACTCCACTCATGTATGCGCATAGTTCTGCTACAGTTGTGCCTCTGCTGGTTAATTCTCCAAACAAGAAATGGATTTAAAATTATTCCCTCCTATGACATTAACCAAATCAAGCAACATATCATTGGTGACTGATCAAACTTCTACAATGACTCTTTGATGTGTTGTCAACTCTCAACGTCTCTTTCATACCTCTATATAAAGGAATGAAGACTTGAAGCTTAGTAGAGACTCAACAACAATTTACTTGTGCCAAAACTCTGATGAAGATGTTGTGCATCATTTACTTAGAATTTCTTAACAACTTTCATATCTTAGAAATTTTGGAGTCTTAAGAGTCTGTATCTGATTTGTATTGTGAACATCACTAATTGTATATCAAGTGTTTAAACTAAACATATTTCTTTGTAAGAGAAATGATAGGGACACACTCCCTAACACACTCTTTTGACACAAGAGAAACATATTTTACCCTCTCATCCCATTTCTTTTTCCCTTTACATAGTAACCGGTTGTACCAATTGATAACACATTGTTTTTGTCTTTTTAAGTAAAATAAAAACATTAACTGCAACTCTATCACATATCCTCATACTCCATCGTTCCTTCCAGATCTATCCATAACTTCTTCTAGTTTGGCAAAAGTTTATACACAGTGTTATAAAAAAAAATTAATTGCAACAAGGTCGTGAGATTTGGCAAAGAAAGCAACAATCTTTTATTCCTTCTGCCAGTGAATTGGGTGAAAGCAGAATTTTTTTTTATCATAGTTCCATTTCTCCCCATTCTTGTTCTCAATTTCAATTCCCTTCTCCTCCCGTTCTAATTCAATTACAATTTCAACTTTAATTTCTAAAAATCACCCCTCTTCTCAATTTGTGTAATTGCAAAATGAAAGAAAGAAAAAAAGAGAATCATGTTGAATCTGGTGATGGTGAGCGTGGAAACAAGTATTGGAATCATGGGTGCCGAATTGGGGATGATGATATTTTACCATTGGTCTTCAATGAAGGAAACATTGTCAAGGAGGATGATCTTGTTGATGTTTCTGGCACCACCATCATTGACAAAGGTTTCCATGGTCGTCTCTTTTTCTGCAAAATAAAAGACATTAGTGGAAGACGGTGGACAAAAAATAAAGCTTTTTCCTTAAACTTGTGGTACCGGTGGTAGGTTATATGTATAAAAAGAAGTGGTGATGTGGCTAATTTTTATTGGAGTGTGTTAGGGAGTGTGTCCATAGCATTTTTCTTCTTTGTAATTTGTTTGTTTATAAGTCTCTTGCTTTTGTGCTTAAGCATAGGAAATCTCTTGTTTGTATGCTTGAGTATTTGAAGTCTCTTGCTTGTGTGCTTTAACATTTGTAATCAGATTTGGATTATAGTTAAATCTCCTTGGAAGTGCAAGGGGGACTGTGCAACTTTCAGATTGTGGAAGGAACCATGATAATTGTTTTGTGTCTTTCTTCTCTCTCACTCTTGACTTTATCTGCTACATTAGATTCTGAACATTGTTCCAGACTCTGAACTCTATCACTCTGGACTTTGAACTTAATTTAAGAAGAAAAAGCCAACACAATTTAACCCTCCTTCTTGTGTTTTTCTCACCTTCAAGTTGTCGTATTCATGAAATATATGGCAACACATCATTGAATGTATGTGTGAAATAATTATACACCGACAAAGTATACTAATTAAACTATTAGATTTAATATAAGAAAACGATATTATTATATGATTTGATCGGATGTATGTATAAGTAAATTATAATGTGGTTGAACCAAGTTGCTTGGGCTCCAGTGGCAAGGAGCTCATTGACGTATTTGGGGAATACCGGGTTAGATTCCTAGGGGGAACAATGCTTGGCCAGTGCGCATGCCTCTACGCACGAGGCAAATTAGTCGCTCACTTTTGGTGGGTCGGAAACCGGTGTGAAAGCCAAAAGAAATTATAATGTGGATGTATACAAGTTTAATATATAAAAGGGTTGTCCGGCTTGACGAAAGGATTGGAATTGTTTTCCTTTAGGGCGACCGAGGCATGATGACTTTCTATCTTTATGAACTATTAGATTATATTAGAACTAGAACTTTTACCCGTGCTACCGCCCGAGTCATTAACAATGGAGAAGCTAATATATTGCAATATGATCCATTACATTAATAAAATGTAATGATATCTCGTATTTACGTACGAGTCATATCGGCTATAATATATAAAAATCAAATATATCATTTTATTGATTTGAAAAGAAAATAAGTTGTATGATACGTAGTTTGAAGTTACATTAGTATCTTTACCGTATCAGTTATCATAATCTCAACATTAGTATCTTTATTGTATCGGTTACATTAGTATCTTCACCGTATCGGTTATCATAAATTCCAATACGAAAAAAAAAATAACTGCTTAGGGAAACATTTTAATATCCCAACTTGGGGAATAGATTTATATTTGGCATTGATAATTATCTAATCTCAACAAAGTACACTATAATATTTTGGAAGAGCAAGATTAAACCTTTATATAGTGGAAGCCAAAGAACTATAAAGTTGTACCAAAGCAGCTGAGAAAATCGGATACTAAATTTTAGTCTACCAATTTATATTTCAATTATCAACTTAACGAAAATCACTTGATCCATCATATATTTCTACTGGAAATTACAAAACACGACACAGGAAAACCAATCAAAAGTCCTAAAAACTAAAGAGATTACAACTAAAGATACATAATACAAACATCTCAAGTCTTTAGACTAATTACAGACCCTAGCTAACACTATATATACACTGCTAGTTCCCACACAGCATATGGATATCCATAACAACACCAGTAGGAGAAATTTGCACCAAAGTGAGAAGCATATGACTTAGAATGGTTAGAAGCATAGGCTGCTTCAAAAAATAAACTTGTAAGAATCATATTTCTTCTCAGCACCAGTAGAAGAAAAGCAACAAAATCAGACCCATGTCGACTTCTTGGAATCTTAAATCTGGAAAAATAAAATTCAACATAAGAGATGTTTAACTTAACAGAAGTGATAAACTTTAGAAATATTAGTTGCTAAAGTAATGGTTAATAAAAAGGCTTTCAAATGAAATTTAAAAGTCTATCAAGCTTGATAAATTAGAATATAAATACAACAATTTCAACAGTTCCAAAAAAAGTCTTACAAAAGCTCATGGACACACATTAAGCATCTGCTACAAAAGCTCGTTTGAAAGTTGCAAATTCTGGTTTAAGCTAAAAAGATAATAATAATGAATCCCTAATATATAGATTGTTGTACACTATTATATAGATTTACATGAGTTTAAAGTGTTGTTACAGAGAAAGAAAACTGAAGCTAATAATAGAAGGTTGTTCCAGGGCTATAGATAAGGCTAAAACATATTTACAACTTACGAATCCAAAATTATTAACAGAAAGATAGAATAGCAGTAACTATATTGTGAGAACTACAATAAAAAGCAGTGATAATGGCAAAATCCATATGCAAAACTATGGACTTAATTTGAAGTGGGGACAGGAACCTGATGACAAACTATTTGGAGTGGTATGTCCAGCTCTATACATTCAAATTTGGTGCTTAGCTTAAGTAAGCAATAACCTAAAACTGGCCATGAAAACTAATTCCTTTGTTTCATGCAGCATTGGAATCTAAAATTACGTCATTTGAGATGCCTAAAATAAGTAGCATAGACACTCAAAAGTGTTGGATGTGTGCAAGACCATATAAATGTGCTTCAGAAATTGGAATTAGCTAGCTAACTCCTGCATGAACATATAGAACTTATCTTTAACATAAATTTCACCTTTTCTCCCTACAAAGCTGATAACGATCAATACACGTCCCAAAATCCTGCTAATTCTTAGCAACACCAGTCAATTGCAATCAAAAACTATTAATAGGACCCTACTTACACATTCAGTCAAACATAGGACAATTGATTGTATTAGCAAAGTACCATAGTGAGAATACATTACCATACCATTGCCACCGAATGCCTCTTTAGCACAACTGTCGCTTGAACCTCTCCATATAACACATTGTGCGGCTGCTGTAGGAGAAACAATAATCAAAGAAGGGTACATAGACTTGTGCTCTACATAAACTTTTCATTAGGCTTCTATGAAAATTTGAGCAACTAATTTAAGAAAAGTAACAAAGAAATGGCTAAGAAAGTTATACTTACTGAGTATTTAATCGAAACAAACTAAAAAAGAACATTAAAACCTTTAAAATAAAATGCATTTGAGATATTTTTGAAATGTGTTGTTCTCTTAAGATTTAAATAATAGAGTTAAACAAATTTACATAACATTGCTTTTCAAGTTTCAGGAATCACTTTAGCAGCCACATTTGAAAATATATATCTAGCAAACCAAGCAAAAGCAAAATTAAAGATAGAAGAAGAATAAGAAGCCATCTAAAGAAAAAACAACCCAATGCAAAAATCACCAAAATCATGTAAAAAAAGAAGAGATAAAAATCAATTGAAAGCAAAATAGATGTACACACATCAATATAGATATTTTTGTCCTAAACAAACAATTCAATTCGAGTCCACGCCTGACATTCTCTATTTCCACCAATCAATTCACCAAAAGTCGAATTCGACGAAATCCCAACTCTAATTTTCCTGCACAATAGTATCAGGTAGCATTATGTGTGCATTCTAAACAATTAGGCTTGAACCGCAGTCTAGTATCTATTTTTCGAGAGAACCTTCAAAGATATTAACTCAAAGAAATCATCGCTTTCCTGTATAAGATATAACAAAAGCCAAATTACTACCTCAATAATAATAATTTAATAATCTTAAAAATAAAAAGGAGCATATATTAATACCAAAATTATACTCCCAAGGCGTCCAATGTTATGGGCAACACAAGCATAAGTTGAAGAAGAATGAACAAACCATGTATCTACATTTCAAAAATTAAATTATTATTAACAAAAAACACAAAAAATTAAGTCCAGGATTCAAATTCTAAATCATTCATACGGTAATATATCAATGGGTAAGAAATTAATTAAGAAATTAGAAAGAGAATGGTTGAAACGTAATGGGGCCTTGGGTTTCAACAATGGTTGTAAGAGCGTGAAGAACATTAGCCTTAGGGTTTTCTGGAGAGAAAGTGATTTTATCCATGAGTTTGTTAACATTTTAAATCAACACTTAAACGAAGGAATATAAAACAAACAGCGTTCAAGCGTGTTGTTAATAGATTGACGAAAAGCTTCACGCAAATCGGAACCGTGATCGGAACCAAAAAGCATCGATTGAAGCGATTTCTCGAGTTTGAGATTGTTTAGCGCTTGAACAGCAACATATATGTTGAGTTTAGATGCGGAGGATGATTTGAGTGAACGGACGGTGTTGGAAGGAAGGAAGAAAAGCACAGTGAAGACTCAAGCAGATATTTAAGGTTGAAGTTGTCGGAGTGAGAATCCACATGAAGATTGAATGAATTTGGGAGAATAAGAGAAAAGACGGAGATTGACCTGGTGTGAAGAGAGAAACAAAGAAATCAACCAAGATCTCAACGGAGGAGGCAAGGTAGAGCAGAGAAAGGAAGATGCCATGGGAGGGGAGGGAGAGCAGAGGATTGAGATGAAAACGATAACAATGGGTCTCTCATCCTTTCAATTCTTAGCCAATGCATTGGAATTGAGCGGTGTGTGTTTGTCATTGGAAACTGATTAAAATAAATGCATTGTAACTCACAAAACAACTAATTTCAAAGAAGGCTTATCAGTCATTGATTTCAATGTCAATTGAAATCAACAGTCAGCATCGTTTTGGAGCCAAAACCATTTAGGTTTAGGGTTTGCAAAGTCATTAGCAATGTTAAGTAGGATTAAATATAAGTATGATAGATTAGATTAATTGTTGGTTTCATATATTCCTATGTGTCCTTATTTTTATTCAAGAATTTAAAACGGTAGAAGAACCGAAACATTGTCTCAAGTGGATTTTTCACTAGAGTGTTCAATAGTAATTTTGGATCTTCAATTTTGTGTTACCCACTGGTCTAACAGTGGTTCATCGGTTGAGATTTCGGTGCAGAGAATATTGTAAAAAACAATACGAAGCTCAACTGCGATAATAGTACAACTTTCCAACATAACCAAAAACAATGTGTTGAAATCTGTCTAAATTCCTGATAACTTGGTCGCAACTTGCACTTAAACCGCCTTGATTCACAACACGATCGTAATTTAATTTGGGTTCGATATCTGTTTTGCCACTTTTTTCAAACATTTATGGATATTATTTATACTGCCACGTCATCATAACGTAGTCAATGTCACAACTAGCCGTACACGAACAAAAATGAACATGCTTTTGTTTTAAAACAACAACAATGAACATAACTAAAAGAGAACTTCTACGGTACACCCGCAAATTATGGTGTACCGGTACTCTTACTTTAAAAAATCTATAAATTAATTTTCATTTTTACGTAATAAAGAGCTATTTGTATTTTAGAAAATATCATTTCATAAGAAAAAGCATTATTTCATTGTTTATAAAAACTACAGTAATTTTTTTACATTTTATTGTAAAAAATAATCAAAATTCTCTATTATGAGTATTAAAAATTCAGAAAAATTAAATTTTATTTCGTCGATATTTTTGATAAATAAGATTTAATTATTATAATTATAGGTGATAGAAAATAATTTTTCTCTTCAAAAAATAACACATTTAACTATTAATTTAATGTTTTGGTGTACCAATACACTCAAATCTTTAGATGTACCATAGAATTTGCCTAACTAAAATACAGTATTTGCCACATCAGTATTTTTCATTAGATATATGACGATAAGCCAGCAAAAGGACCAATCTTGCGTAAGTTTACAAATTTGGGACCAAAACTCTTGTTAAAAAAGAAAAACAAAAGGATTAAAACCCTGTAATCATATAAAAAATACATTTTATAATATCTTAATTGTTTTCCTTAATAAAAAAAAAATCTTAGATTGTTTAATATTTCTGTTTTATCCTTGCGGCGCCATATGTTTTACGGGCTTACACCTTCCAACAGCCCAAAACAGCTTGCTACTTCTAGTAGTATATTATTTTTCTTGATTTTTTTTTTGGATATTCTAGAATATTGTTTTCCATTGTATAATTTGATTATATATATAATTTAATTGATGTATTTAAAGTATGTAAATAATGAATATTTTATGTTTTAGTAATTCAAATTTTTAAAGATTTTATTTTTTAATTTTTAATTTTTAATATTAGATGTTTGATTTGATGTTCTTTAAGCTGAAAGTGCGAATTAATTGAGCTGTTACAAAAAATATCTAAAAATATAATTAAAATTTATTAAAAAATATAGTGTCATTATTAACGAAATAATTGCACATATCATGAAAAAAATCTCTCAAAAATATATCATAAAAAAGAAGTTTCTACTGCAAGATATATAAATTTATTTCATATCAATTAGAAAATGTTTAATATGGTCTTTGTACAATTATTTAACAAAAGGTTTATTGTAAAAAAATATATTTTAATATGGACTTTGTACAATGCAAGATATGCAAAATAAATACAGGGTGAGAGAATGATGTACAATTTATGATTTTTAAACTCAAATTAAATAACACTTAAAATTTGTTACTTTTCTCATTTACCTCATATTAAGGTATTAATAGGGTTCGACTTCGAAATCTTTGGATGTTAAATCTGAATTAATTTTTAAAAGATTGTTAATAAAAATAGTCATATTAATTACTGTATACTCGATATAAATTAAATTGAAATACATGGCTTAAAAAAGTAAAAACGTTTAAGAAAAAAACTAAAACAAGTAACGTAGCTAACACGGCTTTTCGATAAGAAAGCAACATCATGTCCACATAATCATACGTCTCACCTAGACACCTTCAGCCTCCTTTAAAACCCCCCAAACCAAAACACGTTTCTGAAAATTTCTTCAACTTCAACAATTTCTTATATTCTTCGATAATAATTCTCGTTAACGGTAATCTTTTATTTTCTTTTATTCTATGTTATTTTTCTCATCGAATGAAATTTCATTGATTAAACGATTCAGATTCAATTCTTTTGCAGAAAGAATAAAACATGGCGGAAGAACACAGACTGCAAGCACCACGATTATGCGTTAACAATTGCGGTTTCTTCGGCAACGCCGCAACGGAGAATCTCTGTTCAAGATGCTACCGTGATTTACAACTCAAAGAACAACAAGCTTCATCAGCCAAACTCGTTCTCAATCAATCCATCGCACCGTCTTCTCCGGCGGTGGTTGTTGCTGAACCGTCATCTTCGTTGCCGGATCCGGTTGGACCGGCGATCGTTGTGGTTGAAGAGAAACCGTTGCAACAGAATCGGTGTATGACGTGTAAGAAGCGCGTGGGGCTCACGGGGTTTAAGTGCAAGTGTGGGAGGATGTTATGTGGGACCCATCGTTACCCGGAGCAGCACGCGTGTGAGTTTGATTTTAAGGGGTTGGGGAAAGAGCAGATTGAGAAGGCGAATCCGGTGGTGAAAGGGGAAAAGTTGGAGAAGATCTGAGAAAGATTGGAAGGGTGTTTTGGTAATTTCGTTTTTTCAATGATTTGGGGTTTGGGTCGGGTTTCTGGTCTGTTAATCGGGTTGGTGGGTGGTGGTGGTTGGGTTAGTGGGTGGGTCATTGTTATTTGGTGGTCTGGTTATTATTATTATCGTAGAAAATTATTACATTTAAATATTTTTTAGTTGTCATATTTATTATTTGCATTCTGCTTAAACTTTATTGATACCAAATTTCCCCCGTAGCTCTTACATTATCATTGACATGTGATTATTGGGGATGAGCAAATTGTATTTAATTTGAACTGAGCTGTTTTTCAATTTGTTAGAACCGAATCAAACCATAATAGATCAATTCGAGCCGAACCGAACTAACCGAATTGTTCTTCAAATTGGTTGACAATGGTTCAGTCAGTTTGAACAAGAACAGTTTTTTCTAAATATTTGTCATGATACAGGAAATTTAACAATAACAATTTGATCAACATCATCACAAACACTAAAATGCTGCCATGGAATCAATTTGTTTCCAACATTAAACCTCGTAAGTAAGTAATTAATTCACAACATCACAAATTAAGATCAATGTATCGACATCAGCAACATGTAATTCACATACATAACTTTGAGAAAATTGCTCTTCTCCCAGAAACTTTTCCTCATTCCCCACCTCAAACTATAAAAAAATAACCCTAACATGAGTTGTATAACCAACGTGAGTTAGCTTACATTCAATATGATCAACGTGTTCGAAATACCAACGTGAGTAACTCACGTTGGTAACAACCCATTTCTTTTTAAACTTAATTGCAATTTTAGCTCCTTAACTTTCCTAAAGTTGTGATTTTAGCCCCCTAAGAAAAAAACTACAAAACAACCCCCTAAGTTTTGCAACTGTAGCAGTTTTGGCCCCCAAGGCAAAAAAAAAAAACGTGGCACCTCCCTTAGGGGGCCACGTCAACGC
>Ga0228711_1011147_pt1 | contig 11544 bp, 9 predicted proteins | sample MedpolnodulmetaG_2_FD_177996 | JGI IMG/M metagenome (GOLD analysis project Ga0228711, IMG submission 177996) | Root nodule microbial communities from Medicago polymorpha collected in Santa Monica, California, United States - brown nodules | ecosystem: Host-associated > Plants > Roots > Nodule...
TTCTTTTTTTTTAAATTGAAAAATCCAAAACGACGTCGTTTTTGTAAAGTTAAAAGCAAAAAAAAAAAAATGGAGAACCGGTCTGACCCACAACTCGGCCGAGTCACCGGTTTTTACCGATTTTGACCGAGTTAACTGCATGACCGATTCAAACGTTGACTCGAACCGGCCTACCCACCGGTTCATGGTCCGACCGGTCCGAGCCGAGTTTTAAAACTATGAATTAAACCGTTAATTTTACCAAACACCTTAATTAACTTATGAGTTAGTTAATCAACTATCTGCTATATTTACCAAACAGAGCTTAAAACATGACTAAAGATATAATTAAGCCTAAAAAATTTATGAAAAATACTAAAAACATACATTTTAACACCCACTATTGAACACATTTTTAGATTGGTTAAAATTCACATAGATCCCACCAAATTTCACCAAATTTTGGATGAATCTCAGATCATTTGGTGGAACACATGAGAGTTTTAACGAATAAAAAATAGTGTGTTGGAAAGTGTGTTGATAATATTCCTCAAAATTTATATGATTTGTTGCTATTGTTATTCCTCAAAATATTAAATGCCACCTTGTTATTTTCCTAAAAAAAGTTATACGGTGGAAACTCTATAAATTAATAATGTCAGGACCGAAGAAATTTATTAATTTAAAGAGTTATTAATTTATCGATAAATTAATAATTATTAATTTATCGATAAATTAATAATTATTAATTTAAAGAGTTTTTAAGTAATTATACAGTACATACCAAACAAAAAGACAAATTAGTCTATGCCTCTTAAAATTACGTTACAGCGAACCTTGGGACTCAACGTAAATTAGTAACTACTGTGTTCATATGCATTGGAAAAATACAATACAAAAATACAACACCTGAGCTATTGGATGCAATAAGAAAAGTTAGAGATGAGCTCCAAACAGACTTAAACTTTAAAGAAAAACGGACAACTATTGAATCATATTTCAATAGAGTGTAATATTTTTTTTTCAATTTCTATGAATTATTAATTTATGATTTTCTTGGGACCGAAAATTATAAAGGGATCTCCCGAAAAATTATTATCTTATTATTTTATCGAGATTTTCAATTTTTTACATTGGCCCAAGTCGGAACTGGACAAATTTATTATTTTAGAGAATTTATTAATTTACCAAATATTAATTTAAAGAGTTTCTATTTTATGTTGCATTTTGAGTATAAAAAAACCTATTCAACATTTTAAATAGTTAACTAAGCTGAATCCAACCGCATTTTTTATTCTGTTACTTTTAATCATGTTGAGCAGTTCGATTGAAAACTGACACGAACATCCACCGCCGAATTTCGCTTCGCAGAGAATGGAAGAAGACAACGCATTCAAAGATGAACAACTTGTTACAAACGAAGAACAAGAAATCAATGAATCCTTTGTTTGCTGCGTTTGCTTGTAAGTTTCTTTTGCTTTTCATGTTTTTGTTATCTTCTTTCTTAATTTTGTTTTATGGAGTTTAATTTTAGTTCATTTTAAATATTTCAAATTTAGATTTCTGAAATTGAAATTGGATAGTAAAATTCAATTTAGGTTCAGAATGACTGTATGGCTTGATTGTCAATGTGATATATATTTTTTTCATGTATTGAAATTTATTTTAGGGTTGTTAAGCAAGTGATCCTTATAAATATCAAGAATTTTGTTTTTAGTCCCCGTAACAAATTCACTTTTAGTCAATGTATAAAATGCAGACGGAAAATTTTAAGGAAATGCTAATGAGTACCCTTGTGACAACTTTTTAGGGACTTTAGATAGTAAATTTTTATGGAAACTGGTGCATTTAATGCATCGGAAATTGGAACATTAGACTTTTTCAGTGGATATTTTCTTAATTGGGAATCCTTAAAGAGTGCCCTAAGACCCAAAATTTTATAAGACTACAAATGCTGACGGAGATTTTACTAGACTAAAAAGTGAGATGTTTTTTTGTAGGTACTAAAATCAAAATTATGGATATTTATAGAGATCATTGATTTTGTAGGGACTAGATTTCATTTGTATATTTTTTGGATTTGACTCATCCAAAGTAAGAAACTCAGTTTAGAGTGTAAAGTAAGAAATTCACTTTAGAGTACTAAGTTAGTTCTATCACCATTGATGAACTAATTCAACACTGACACAGATGCTAGACACAATGCTGATAGTGAAGCCGGTATTAATTTTAGAAAATAAATTAATTGAATATAATCACATGTATCAGTGATTCAATGTCAAGTTGGCATGTTCGGTTGCTTGCTAACACACACCCGACACACATTCCATCAGAAGTCTTGGTGCTACAAGGATCAAATGTAAATATTGTATGTGCATTGTAACAAATCATGGGGTTGTTGAAAGAAAACTATTGATTTCCTTAGTTTATACTTAACTCACATTCGAGGAGCCAAATGCCTTTTTTGGGTCTTAGCCCTACGGGTTCAAGAGAAAAGGGGCTCTGATAATACGTAGTTTGGTCGGGATGTAAGTAAAGTTTGTCGGCAGATTGTTTGAGCCATACATTTATCTTGTATCTTATTGCTTGATAGTGCAGTTGGATATTTAGATGAGTTTCTTTACGTATTTAAGACTGAATTATCTGGTCCTTATGACTTGGTTTTCCTTCCATGACAAAGATTGCACATTCACGAACTTCGAATTTCCAGTTAAAACATGTTTTTAGTTCCTATAAAATATTCACTGATCAAGTTTAGTATCTAGAAAAATCTCCATTGATGTTAACAAGACTTCTGATGGATGACTTTCTTTTTGTTATCAAAATCACCAAATTGAGGACTAAACATCAATGGAAAATTTGTAGCGACTAAACTTGATAGGAGCGTACTTTATAAGGACTAAGAACATATTTAAATCTTTTACTTTTTATTATGTTGTCTATAGAATGGAGCTGATTTTTATCGTTATGTAATTATGTTTGTTTAAATTGGTCTGTAAACTGCCCTATTAACGTTATCAAACCTTCCTTACTGAATGACTTAAATTTTATAATGCAGGGATCTGTTATACAAGCCCATTGTGCTATGTAAGACGCAACATCAATTTCTGAAAATAGTTCAAATAGCTTTAGTAATTTGCGATGAATTTTTATTATTTTCTCTTTTGCTTGTAGCTTGTGGCCACGTATCATGTTTCTGGTGTGTCCATAAATCAATGAATTCATCACGTGAATCCCATTGTCCAACTTGTAGGCATCCATACTACCACTTTCCAACAATCTGTGAAATGTTTCACTTTTTGCTTCTTAAGACATATCCTGAAGCTTACAAGAGAAGGGAAAATCAGACTCTGGGTATGTTTCTCTTTTTAAGGGCTTATGCATGAACATAATGAAATACAAATTTGCAGCATGCCTCACATAGTTGCCTTTTGTAAAAGCATTTTGTCGCATTTCACTTGAAGGTTTAGCGAATGGACTGACTGTTTTTATGATAATAATTCTTTTAGAAAATTTACTCTGTCTATGTTGAGATATTGTTTAAGATTTGTGTACTTGAACTGAGTACAATAGCTCTAACCCTAGCAGCAGTGTGCTTTTCGAGAGTCAGATTGATAGGTTGTGAATATAGGTCATGCCTCTTCTGGGAGCGTTTAATGTGTATTTATAGGTGGATAACCCTAGAAGGAACCGGAACGGCTCCCTCCACGTCTCCTCACGAAGCCCCTTCTTCACACCTTTCCCTCCGTGATTCTAGGTGCACGGCACTTAGGGGGAAAGACTGAGTTGGGGGTGACTTGGACCCTTGGACATCGGGTTTACACGTGATCAGGCCGCCTATTAGGCCCGCGTGCATTGCCCTAAACCTCTATGGGTCCAGCAGATTCCTGCACGTCCCGCCACGTGGACGGCTATGGTGTCTGTAGCTGGATGGGACCCAGCTCTAGTTTTCCGGCAGTACAATTTGATAGATCTATTTTATTGTTTATATTACCGTTTTCTTTCCTAGCCTTCTGATTTAGCTGATTCTAATCCTTAAAGGGATTTAATTTGTTCAACCTTTTATTATATATTGTACATATATTCCAAGCTCTAATACATAGAATATTCATTATTGGGTTTTAATATGGTTGAATAGTTTTCTTGTCTTGAAGCCCTTGTTTTGGGTTCAGCCTTCGTCAAGGAGGTTGGCCCTTTCTTATTTGGTTGTCGGGTGTCAAAAACCCCATTGTTTGGTTCAGAGGCTGCAATTGACCGTTCCCTTGAGCGTTGCCACCATAATTTGCTGACTTTCACGTACATCTATCCAACAAGTTTCTTGCTGTCATGTGGGGTGCAAGATCCATCTTCTTGTCGTCTGTTGGGCGCACTGCTATTCAAATTTTGTTTACGTTACTAGTTCTGTTGAGACCACTTTCAACTTCTGGGTGTCTTATTTGGGTTTGTTCCATGCTTTTTTTTATGTAGATTGGTCTGAATATTGGAGTGTGTGTGTGTGTATAAGTGTCTGGTATTTTGTTCTGAACGATTCCTGCCCCTGTTATATGTATACACACCTTAAGCCTCAGCTTCAGTATGTGATTGTATTTTAATATTTTTCTAATTCTTGGGATTTCTTGCACACTCATTGCAAGTTTTCTCGTCCCCTCTATTATGCCACTTTCTAGTAAAATTGCAGTTATCATAAAAGACAACAATCCCTCTGTCTACTTTGTTTGTGAAATGTTTGATCAAAATTGCTAATTTAACCTTATGATTCAGAGGAAGAAAAGGAAATGGGTCACTCCTCCCCTCAAGTTATATGTGATCCTCCTGGAGATTCGCTTACCGGTACTACCATAAATCAGACGTCTAACTCAGGAAGCAAATTATCTTTTGAAAGTATGGAGCAATCAGGGTCTGCAAATCATAAAGGAGACGAAGGTATCATTTTGGAATACTCTTCTGACAGGAAACATGGAACTGTATTGCCTCAAAATGAGCACATTCAGCAACTGAAGATATCAGTTGCAGATTTAATGTGTCCAACGTGCAAGCAACTTCTCATTCATCCTGTTGCTCTTAATTGTGGTCATGGTAGGTGTTCAACTTTTTTCTCTTGTTTATAGCATATATTAAAGCTATCAATAGCAGAAAACCTCATTAACATGTTTTTATATCATTTTGTGCGCGTTCTCTACAGTATATTGTGAGACTTGTATTACCGACTTATCTCATGAGATGTTTAGATGTCAAGTTTGTCAAAGTCCACATCCCGGAGGATTTCCAAAAGTTTGTTTGGCTCTTGACCAATATTTAGAAGAGCAATTTCCAGAAGAGTACACACACAGAAGAGATGCAATTCAACTTGGCCAAATCAAAGTCCAACCTGAGACCACATCTTGTATGTATCTTTGCCTACTAATTTTTTTAACTTATATTTTGATATTCTGAAGCCTACTAGTCAAGTTATTGATGCATCTGTATATATATGTTTATGTTTTCCTCTAAGCATGTGAGAGGAACGCAACGGTAAAGTTGTTATCATGTGACTGAAAGGTCACAGGTTCAAGTCCTGGAAACAGCCTCATGTGTAAAAAAACAGAGTAAGGCTGTGTACAATACACCAAATGGTGGGACCCCTTCCCAGACCCTGCGTATGCTGGAGCGTTAGTGCACCGGACTGCCCTTTTTTTTCCTCTAAGCATATGAGAGGAACCCAATGTGAGATAAAACCCTTTTTTGTCCGTTATCCTATCATTACGACATTACCTATTGTCATGTCCTCAAGGCTAAAATCAGTAAAACTGACTTGATAATAAGTATGTTAAAGTTGTGGGACTTCAGATAAAAGGAGAGAATGGGCTAGTGATTACAATAGTGCACGTGCTTTTTTGAACAACGGTCTGAGTTGTACGGCAGTTCTTCCTGTCACCAACAACTATGGACAATGGGCCAGTGTTTACAATAGTGCCATGAGCTTTCATTTAAATTCATTCTGATCTTAGTTTAAACATTAAATGATCAATTTGGTATTGTTTTTGCGAAGAACGAGGGATCCTGGTACAAGTTATACGTGTAACAAGTTTAATTTAATGTACACTTTTCGAAAAGAGAAATGATATGTGAACAACCATTTTTTACAACTTTTGTGACAACTTTCTCTCTCATACTCACATTATCTTTTGACTTTCTCTCTCTATTGCTTTGGTTTTTGTGCCAATACCTCATTTCCTTTGTAAAATGTCACAAAAGTTGTCACATATATGGATGTTCAAACAACACAACTCTTTCGAAAACAAGGTTAGTGTATATGATCCATATACCCCACCTTGAAGCGGAAATAATGTAAACAAGGTAGAGGTGGTTGTATATTATACGTGTGTTATGAGTAGCACATCTGTATAATACACATATATTCACTTGAGAGCTGTTTCATTTTCATCTTTCTCAATAGTTCCTATCAATTTCTCATTTCTCTTCTCAAGGTTGCTAATAGTTCTCATCATGCTTTCTAAAGGTTTTAGATTTATAAATATGAATTTCATTTTCTGTCAATTACCATACTAACAGAAAGAAAATTGTAGAACAATTGACCGGTGATATGTTGGATGTTTCTTTGATATTGTTTGCTTTCAGGTTCATTGTCTACAGACAACAAAGAAAGGATAGCTTGGGGGTCTAATCCTGAATTGTTGATTCACACAGGAGTTGGTTGTGATTTTTGTGGGGTAAAACCTCTTTATCATAACATTTATTTTCTTTAATCATCTATTTATTTTGCTTCAACTTTTTGTCTAATTATGGTCAGTGAGAGTGGAAATCAGTGTATGGAATGTGTGTAGGAAGATTTATGCTTAGTACATCTTTGTTTTATAATAGAGTAAATTACACTGCCCTCCCTTGAAATAAGCTTGAATTGTACTCCTTTCCTCTCTTATGTTAAAATATACACTAAACTCCATTGAGAAGTAATTCAAGAATCACTTATGTAGTACAGATTTAAGAAATCAATTTTCCTTAGTAATTTTTTATTATTTATTTCATTATCAATTTTCTCTTAGGGGAGGGGTGTGTAATTTTTTCTAATATGTTTTTGCATAAGAGGGGAGGGTATGTTTTAACATGATAGGGGAGGGTAGTGTAATTTAAGAATCCCTCAAGGGAGGGGAGTCTAATTTACTATTCATAATATGTGGCTGCTTGTCTTCATTGACTGTTACATATTTGACATAGGATTAATTTTTGCTCTAATAATCAATGTCAAGAAAGACTTACACTTAGTTTTCATTGATTTGGAAAAGGCGTATGATAGAGTACCGAGAGAGATTTTGTGGAAAGCCCTGGAGAAGAAAGGGGTTAGGATTGCCTATATTAGGGCTATCAAGGATATGTATGAGGGAGCTTCGACTAGTGTGAGGGCGTAGGATGGGACTACCGAAGACTTTCCCATAACAATAGGATTGCACCAAGGGTCAACCCTAAGTCCTTATCTTTTTACTTTAGTTTTGGATGTATTGACGGAACACATCCAAGAGTTAGCACCGAGGTGTATGCTTTTTGCAGATGATGTCGTCTTGCTTGGTGAGTCGAGGGAGGAAGTGAACGGGAGGCTAGAGACCTGGAGGCAAGCCTTAGAAGCATATGGTTTCCGCTTGAGTAGAAGCAAGACGGAGTATATGGAATGTAACTTTAGCGGAAGGAGAAGTAGGTCTACCGTGGAGGTGAAAGTTGGAGATCATATCATTCCCCAAATTACACGGTTTAAATATCTTGGGTCCTTAGTACAAAATGACAGAGAAATTGAGGCAGATGTAAGCCATCGTATTCAAGCTGGGTGGTTGAAATGGAGAAGAGCCTCAGGTGTTTTGTGCGATAAGAAAGTACCACTTAAGTTGAAAGGAAAGTTCTATCGGACAGCAGTCAGACCGGTGTTGTTGTATGTTGCGCTGGATGAGTGGTAAGACTAGACATGATAGGATTAAGAATGACATCATTAGAGAGAGTGAGGGTAGCACCTATAGTAGAAAAGTTGGTAGAAAATAGGCTTAGATGGTTTGGGCATGTAGAGAGAAGACCCGTAGATGCTGTGGTAAGAAGAGTAGATCAAATGGAGGAGAGTCAAGTTAAAAGAGGTAGAGGTAGACCTAGGAAAACTATTAGAGAAACCATTAGAAATGATTTAAAGGTCAATGAGTTGGATCCAAATTTGGTTTATGATAGAATACTATGGCGTCATTTGATCCATGTAGCTGACCCCACTTAGTGGGATAAGGCTTGGTTGTTGTTGTTGTTGTTGTTGAATCAATGTCAAGAAAGGAAGTTATACATAACCTTGCTCTGGCTCTTAAATTTTAGTTTGCAATTACACTAGTAAATTGCAATACCTGTATTCAATGTAGTTTGAGATGATCACTGTCATATAATTAATGCTTTTAGAGATTCTTATCTCATAATGAATTTCAATAATACAAGGGCAAACTTCGGCGCAATGGTGAGGTTGTGATCTTGTGACCTGGAGGTCATGAGTTGAAATCCTAAAATCAGTCTCTAGGGTTAAGGCTGCATACATCTACCCACCCCAGACTCCACCTGGTGTGAGCCTTGTGCGTCAGGCCGTCCTTTTTAGTTGTTTTTAAAAGTATCTATACGGTGTTACTTGGAAGTTGCATTATGCTAAAATTCTGATGCATGATTCAGTGCTATTTGATATGATATTTCCTTGAATTCCATTTGTACTTCCAGTTTTTCAATGTGTTGATGTTTTTAACTGGTTTGTACAGTTGTACCCAATAATTGGGGACAGATATAAATGTGTTGACTGTGAAGAGAGTATCGGCTTTGATCTTTGTGGTGATTGCTATAACAAACGCTCAAAGCGTCCGGGCCGATTTAATCAGAAGCACACCCTTGACCACACACTCATGCTTGTACAATATCGAAGGATGCTAATTAGCCGTGGACAAGATTCTTCAGATTTAATAGTTATCCCGGATGATCCTGATTCCTCCACTGATGAGGAATAAAACCATAGTCACTCTGACTCCCCCAGCTGAAAAATTGAAATCGCAAAATCACATTATCTTATGGTGGTATTCATTTATGGATTTAATGGTTAATTACACGCTAGTGTGAGGACAGGATCCAATGCTTCATATTTCAATCCGGTTATGTTGTGAATCCTCAAATCCACATGGTCTATCTGGCTTTCCTGATTTGTGCATACTGATTTTTTTTATTTTTTTTATTTTCTATCACCGCTGAATCTGTCTCTTGGTTGTAGCAATTTGTGACTATTTTATTACAAGTTAGATATAGGTTATTGTGTTGACTTAAGCCTTGACAATATAAGCATTACCTCTAATGACAAGGCAAGGTACATACATATTTCCAAGAGTTTTCCTGAATTTACAAAAAAATTTGTAAAATAAGTATGCTACAAAAATATTTTGGGGATGATATTATTCAACTTATGCATGAGAATGAAGTATGTTTGAACTCTTTCTAGCAAAGGCAGTGTATTGCAAAGATAACTTATTTATTTTCACGATTAAAAAGTGCATCTTATTTTGGCCTAAAAAAAGAGAAGCACAATTTTTGGAAACACTCAATAGCAATCATTTTGTCCATGAAGCTATGAGTTATTTTTAACAAGCACGCTTTCTAGCATATGACAAAAGAAAGGGACCACTCTTTTGTAAAGTAAGATGGTATTGCACGAAGTAACAAGGTATGTTGTCAAATGAAAGTGTCAAATTATGAAGTCTCACATTGGTTTACACTGGCTTAAGTAAAAGAGAATATACTTATGAAAACATGTATATTGTACTGCTAAAGATTAGGAGTTAGTTCATTTCTCACTTTCGATCCGTTGATATCAATTCTTCCCTAATTTTCTCTTTCGAGCTTCTCCTTGTTGTCCTCTTCAAAAAGTGGTATCAAAGCCGATAGTTTCGGTATGCTATGTAAAAGTACTCGGACTTGGTCTGACCGTTTGTTGGCAACCCTGTAAAACTTGAGAAGTGTTTGATTGAGGGAGGAGCATAGCAATGTGGAGATCCACACTTGGTGAGATGATTAGAAAATGCAAAATTTAGGGTTATGAAGTTCCATTTCGGTTGACCATTGCTTAAATAAAGACAGTACTAGTGTGGTTACTCATGACCTCATAGCCTTAAAAGTTGTGTTAAAATGTGGTATCAATTCACTTTTTTAATTACCCATTTTTATTTTTATTTTCGTAAAAGATGATGAAAACCAAGCTTAGGTGGTTTGAACATGTAGATGAGAGGCTTGTAGATTTTGTAGTAAGGAAGGTAGATTATATTGAAGGGAATTAAAGGAAGACCCAAGAAAAATTATACGATAGTAAGATTTAAAGATCAAAAAAGTTGGATATAAATATGTATTGACATAACATTATAGCATCATTTGGTCCATTGTGATATAATATTTGATTGTTGTTGTATAAAAGTCCTTCACCGATCCTGCCTTTCGGGGTTCCATTTCATCTCTAGTTCTAAAAGTTTATGCGTTGCCTAACTTATTAAGATACAATTTGAGGGAATACTTTTAATGATTACAAGACACGTACATATATACAACTTTTTTTTGTTTATATTTAAGTATGGAGGGAGCATATACATACGAAAGAAAATAAAGAGTAAGGTATAGCTTCATGTAATCATATGATTATATATGAAATATCTAGTTAGAAATGCAAGTACAAATGCACATGTCCATTACTCCATGGGATCTTGCCACCATACACATATTGTCATGTATTGTCCATCACTATATATGTCACACATGGCATGGTTCTTAACGACTTTGACTTGGACCCAACACTTTTTTTGTTCCTATCTATATGAAAGGAATGGAATAGATAGTGGAAGATATCATATCAATTATATAACATTATTTGATACAGGATCATGAGTGACCCTACTACATTAATTCTATGGTGTCCTACATAGCAGGTGTGGTGTGCAATCATAAATCATAATATTATCGAAAATGGGCAGACCCATCTATATCTAAGTTTTCATTCTTCTTTCTCCTTTTTGACCTTTATGTGTTCTTTCTTTCACGTGTAAAGGGATATTCATTTGAAATGGTTACTCTACTCCGACTTGATTTTTGGTTTCCTACATGTTTTCTACGTACTCGGATCTCTCTTTCACTTTACAAAGGAAGGGATGAGAGATAATAGAAAATTGAAGGGTAAAAAAAATATAATAGATAGAGATGGGAATAGGTCATACCGACGGTCTACAAAGGTTTTTAGCTTAGCCTACGATAAGTCAGACAAGACTTTTGTCCTAATAGAAAAGAGTAGGGATGAAAATAGGTTATGTCGAGTTAGGGTTTATAAGGTCTTAGTCCAGTCTGTCAAAATTTTTAAGGCCTGAATCTAACTGCGGCCTATTAAGAGGATGTATTGAATCATGATTCTAAGAGATTTTAAAAGACTTTTTTATCATGAAAAAGTCTTGTGGTATTCAATCAAGACTCTTTTCAATTTAAAAAAAGTCTTGTGTTATTCAATCAAGATTCTTTGTCATTTAAAAAAAGTCTTGTGGTATT
>Ga0228711_1011148_pt1 | contig 11542 bp, 10 predicted proteins | sample MedpolnodulmetaG_2_FD_177996 | JGI IMG/M metagenome (GOLD analysis project Ga0228711, IMG submission 177996) | Root nodule microbial communities from Medicago polymorpha collected in Santa Monica, California, United States - brown nodules | ecosystem: Host-associated > Plants > Roots > Nodule...
GTGTGTTACTGGTTGTGGACAAAATGAAAATATTGATCATCTAATAATCCATTGTCCAGTCTTTGGCGATCTTTGGCACCACATTACGGCCTGGATTGGGGTGTTTTTTACATGGCCACACTGGTCTTGACTGAGATCCGGCGTTGATGTCAGAATATTTTCATCATGGTAATGAAATGCTATGTTTTCCGAAGACAGAGAAAAGGGAAACACTGTATTTTGTTACATTTGAGGCACTTAACACATTTATACATTTAAATAGAAAATATATTTGTACATGAAGCTGTTTATTTGAAAAGGGTTTAATGGATATCTATTGATGGTATGAAAAAGTTTTAGACAATTATTTACTCATATCTCACCACATAATGTTTGTCAAAATATTTTAGAAAGAAAATACAAATGGTGACATATGAGTGGATGATTGTGTAAAACATTTTTAAACTCCAATCACTCTTTATAAAAAGACAGACTCTAGTAGAAAGAAATCTATGAAGTAAAAAACAAACAGAAGAAAAAAGTTGATTGGAGAAAAACCCCTATGCATGGAATGTAGAGGCATCTATCTCTTCCAATTCTATGCCCGCCTCAGCAAGTCTCTTGTCCTTGTACACATACCACTTAGCACAAGCCAAATATATCACCACATTTATAGCACTTAGCATAGCCAATAGCCAATAAAAATCATAGAGCCTCCCTTGATCAAGATTATCTGCAATCCATGGCTTATTTGGACCGGTCACATTGTTCACTAGAGTCACTAATAATGAGCTAAAGAAAAATCCTATTGAGAGTGTGCTCAAGAACAACCCTGTACTCATAGTTTTCATTCCTTTAGGACATTCTCTTAGAAAAAAGTCTAATTGTCCCATATACATAAAGGCCTCTCCAGACCCAACAAAGAAAAATTGTGGCACCAACCAAAACACACTCAACGGCATCTTCGCCGTTGGATTGTCTACAAAACCATGTGATCGTGCGAATTTCAATCGCTTCATTTCTATGAGTGCTGCCGCAACCATGGATATTACTGAGAGGACTAAACCAACACCAATGCGTTGTAAAGGGGTGAATCCGTGTGAGTTGTTTAGTAATTTTTTTGCGACTGGTCGAATGAAGCGGTCGTAAAAAGGAACCGTTAGGAGAATAGTTCCGATTAAGAAGACCGTCATTGATGCTGCTGGGATTTGAAATGTTCCAATGTGACAATCCATGGTTGTTGCTTGTGATACCGAGAATGTTGTCATTTGAGCATGGATTGTCCAAAACATTATGGTTGTGGCCCATATGGGTAACATCCTTATTACCATTTTAACTTCTTCCACATCTGTTAAGGTAGAAATATACCATTTCTCCTTGATTGTGATTGCACTGCCACTTTCTATGCCTTTGATTGCCGCTTTGTCTAAGAAACTGTTTGATCAAAATGTATATCAATTAATTCATTGATCTTCAAGGTAATAACAAAGTGTAGCAATATGCATATTAATTAGAACAAATTATGTTTTTTTTTGGTCAAAGTCTCAGGTTTTTTTTAAAATAGACTCTATAAGCTTTATTAATTTGTAATTTAGTGGTGAAATAAGTAAAGTCTAATTACAAATTATTTCAATTAGAGGTTGAACTTAGATGCTTTGGATTAATTTCAACATTAACCGAAGTTCACCGACCATTTCAACCAGACTACCTAATTTACTTTAAGATAATTTTGATTGATGAGAGGTCCAAGGCATACTTCTTTTTTTACATTTACTAAAAACAAAGAAAGGTGTTAATTTTCTCATCCTTAGTTAGATTTTTAAACTTTTTACGTTGACAAGCTTGAATATGTAAGAGCAATAATTTCGGAAGGAGATAGAATAGATGGATAACTTGCAAATCTCAAAGGCAGAGAAAATATCCAAAGCGATACGCAAAAAATACTATACTATGATATAAACCACACATTATTAGTTGGTTACTACTCTTAATTATTAAGCTCGTGCGTGGACTTGTCACCATGATTAAGGAGCAAATGATCCTTAATAACCTAGTTGTCATTTCATGGCCCACTATTAAATATGTGGCACCCAATAATTTGTTCTTTCTACATCAAGTGGTGCCCAATAATGATAAGTGTCTTTATTGTTAGTTGTATACGGCTCTTTTATAATTGGTAATTTGAAAATGAAACTCCCATGCATCTTGGCAGGATCAACATCGAACAGGGCCCCTCCTTGACATATAGTAGTATATTCCACTCTATCACTTTGTGTTGACTCAACTATGAATCTAAACCTTTATAATTTGTTTGGAAATTGGGGAGTAAAGGAGAAAATGGAAAGGATGGGAAGGTAAGAAAAGGAAAAGGTGGATATATTGTCTCCAAAATCAGATTATGTTAAAAAATTGATGCATTCACAATATCTGTGATCGTAAGATTTGAGATCAAATGGTCCAACTTTTATTTTTTTTAATAAGGGCCGTATACTTTTCTAATAATCTCCACCTTAATTACATGGTACTATGGTAGTGTATATATTTATTTTCTCATAAGGTTTTGGGTGACTTAAGAATCTTTTATTAATACTTTACTCTCCAATAAAAAAACCAGGTTATTTTCAAAACTCTTTCCCAAAATCCCTTGAAATATTCTAGATCAAATATTAGAGCAATTTCTTTTCAATGATGCATAACGTTATGTAAAATAAATAGAAAAAAAATAGTATCACTAATCTAAAAATGTGAATCAAAACTCTTTATCAAAAAAATCATAACTGGTAAAAACTATATACAAAAAAATGAAGCAGGCAGTCAACTTTAGTATTCATCGAAGTTATTTTTATAAGAAATAATCCATTCATGTTTGAAACAAATAAGAAAAGTATTATCAAAACTAAAAATTTCCCAATCATGAAGATTGGGATTGAAAAAAGTTTTGCTTGTTCTACAATCCAATACATAAATAAATGAATGAATACTAGTTTAGCAAACATTATTGTAGTCTAGTCAACAAGAAACTATAATTGAATTTTTTATATAAATTATTACTCAAATTGTTCCATTCATCGGAAGAGAAACTTTAGATTAAGCTACTTAAACCAAGAGGAACACCAACAAGACATAAACATAGCAAGTCAACATAGTGTAAAAAAAAAGAATAAAGTTATGTATAATAATAATTATTATACTATACTATAATACTAAGAACAATGAATAGAAAATGTACCGTAACTGTTTGCTATGTGGCATCCTTTGCTTCTTGGTCTTAGGTGTTTCACATAGGATATCATCCTCTTCATAGAGCAATGAAGAATCAGAGGGCAATTGCATGTGTCTCTTCCTCCAAGCAGCCACAAACACGACCGCAATCTGAGTCAAAGGACTACCAACAAGTTGCTTGATCCGGTACTTGCGGGTACCAGACAAGAAAACAAGGAGTGCAACCACAATTGCGCCCGCACAAATACCGTAACCCCAATCTCTACCTTGGTTATCTTGTATGTACACAAGAACAGTCACTGCTGCCAAAGACCCTATGCTTACGAAAAAATAGAACCAGCTGAAAAATTTAATCATACCCTTCTTTTCTTGTTCATCTGAATCATCAAATTGATCGGAACCAAAGCCAGAGACACTAGATTTTAGACCACCGGTGCCTAGGGCCGTGACGTAAAGTGCTAAATACATCACCAATAGTTGCTTGCTGTCTGCTTGTATGCAAGATTTAGAGTCTTCTTTGCATTTTGGTGGATGTAGGCTTGGAATTATAGTTGATATCGTCAATATTGTTACACCCTAATATAATTAACATACATTCGTCAAGAACGAAAAAATTAAACAAGTGATGTATTTTGATTTGAGGATTTAATTCAAAGACATTGTTAGCGTAAGAAATATTTACATTGTCAGTTAATTATAATCATCAGATCATTAAAAATTAATACGTTACTTCATCATAATATTTATTTGAATTGTTGCAAACTTTTTTACATGTGTACTAATGTTAAAATCTCGATTTGAATGTAAAATAGTACTAGAAAACAATGGAAACAACAAAATGAATAGTTGAGATTATCTTACAATTGCTTGGACAGCTGCAAAGATGGCGATGGTGAGATATCTGTCAAACAAAGAATGGGAAGAAAAAAAATATTAAATTAACTCTCAGAAATCACGAGGCATTAAAACCAATCATAATTAATATGGATCATTTGAATAACAAAAATAAAATAACTAAATCTTGTCTTAGTTTTCCATAAAAAAAAAAGAATTTTTTTTTTATAGATATATTAAATTTCGAACCTTCCTAGAAAAGTATCAGCAAGAAATCCACCCAATAGACAGAGCATAAAGGAGGTTCCTAAGAAGTTAGTAACAACATTGGCAGAGGCAGCATTGCCCAAATGCATAGTACCGGTCAAGTATGTAACCAAATTAACGGCGATGCCGAGTGTTGTCAACCTCTCCATCACTTCTCCTCCTAATATCATAGCGGCTGCCGACCAACCACCGGTTGTGGACCTGTCGGCCGGCCGACCCTTATAGTCGGATGCATCTGGGACAGTTTTCCCTTGTGTTGTAGGGAGGGTGCTCATATTGCAAGATATGAGAGGTATGTGAAATGTGAATTAAGTGAGTTGGGATGGCATGAGTGGCTTGTGGTTTTGGCCTTTATATATACATAATTACAAGGCAAAGTAATGCCCACAAACGACTAGGATTTATTAATTAATGTTCATCATATTAACTACAACTAGTTCGGTTTGTGGCTATAACCAACCCCTGGATAGAATTATACTATATGAAAAACAAACAATATAATATATCAATCATTAGATAAGACAAAGTAAATAACAACAAACGATATATTTTGATACTATAGAAGTTAGCGACATTTCCCAATTGGTAAACAACAATGCTAATAAAATTTAAATTTCAACAATATATACTTTTTTTGTGCGTAGTTATTTTTTGTTTATTCTTATGTGCATAGTTATTTCAGTCATAGAACAAATAATTTTGTTATGAAATTCAGTGGTTTAAATTTTGTGGAAATTAAATTATGTATATGCGTTTGTTAAATATATTTTTAATAGAAATTAGATGATTTTGGGAAAATGAGTGAAGGAGCTTCGAAAGCTTGAAGAAGAGTAAAACTCATAAAGAAACATTTTGATAAAATATTATGAATTGTGCACATAATTGTTCTATTTACAGACTTTTTTTGTTGTTGTTACAAGGCTAATCAAAACAAAAATAGCAAAAAGAAAAAGACAAGAAAGAAACAACAACTAATCTCTAGAAAAGAAAGTTCCAGCCGCATCAATCTTGAGGAGATGCAGCAGGTCATCTGGAGGAGACGCATGAAGTAAGAATTTGATGTTCGAAGAGGCTCCTAACTTGGCAATGAAATCCGCATATCGACTATTTACAGACTTTATTTGCACCAACTAATTTCTAACTTATATTAACTATTTCTTTTCTTTTTTTGTTGTTGAAAGAATTGTTCTATTTACAAAGTTTATTAACTAATTCTTAATTGCTAACAAATATCTTGTAGGAGACTCCCTCAAAAACTCAAGGTAAGAGAATTCTTAACTTTTTTTGACAAGAGAATTCTTTTTTCTTTTTATGGAAAAGCCAAAAAGATTAAAGCTCCCTTAACATACATTATCATACATACAAGGAGTGCTTCAAAGAAAATAAAAGAGTTTACAAAAGTGCGCAAAAGAGAATTCTTAACTTGAGTGAACTACAATATGAAAGCAAAACACTGTCAACTGTGATCAAGCACAAAAAGTGTAAATCAAAAGGAAAACATCCAACAAGCATAAGAACCCTAAGGATCATCCAAGTTATTACTATAAAAAACGAGTTTCTATTTATTCCTCAAAAAATGAAATCAACCATTTTATTTTCTTTATTTAATTTATTAGATACAATAACTGTGTTTTGATATTAATAATATTCTACAATTATATAAATAACAATAATAATATTGATTGAAACGAATATGACGATTTTCATTTAAAAAGAAATTTTAAAAATAATCCAACACCATTTATAATAAAGGACAATTAATTCGTTGTTAAATATATGAACCGCAACTCCTGCTGCTTTTTATCTACAGACACAAGACCGTAGGTAAAGGAAACGGCTTTTCCGTTGATTAAACAATATCTTCTAGTCTTTAACCTACAGACAAATGACATTTAGTTATGGATTTTACACATCGGTAGTTTATTTTTTATTTTTGCATTGCAAATCACGATCCTCTTTAAGTTCATGCCTTATACTAAAAGTCTTTTTACACTTGTACATGGTCGACCTTGTTTGCAACTAAACTAACCTTAAAAGAACTCTTAAAGGTTGATGCAATTTTTTATCCTTATTGAGAGTGAGTAAAGAGAAAATGAGGAACTAATTCATGTGAGTTGCTATGCTCATTCTTATTTTTGTCTTTTTTTTTATTATTCAGATTTACTATTTTTCGCTCCAATTCTTATCATGTTTTTACCCTTGTGTTTGCTTGTCTTAGGATGAAATACTTAATTAATGTTATATTTTTCTGATATAAAAATAGATCTTTTTAAATCAACATTTAAGAGAATTATTTTGGATTCGTCTCTGCTCATATCTGCAATTTTTACAATGAGAAAATTGCAAACCCTCGCACACGGTAGTTGTAATTCTTACAAAGAGAAAATTACAAACTATCAATTACAATTTTTACACATAATAATTGTAAACTCTCTCATAACACATAACTACTCAAACTCTCAATCACCAAAAAGAAAAGAATTATTGTGCTGAAGAAAACATAAACTATCTAATATTCATATCTCTATATTTTTCTCTTCTCACTACTCAATGTGAGACTAGGATTAGTACTCCCTTTGACACAACAATTTATCCTCTATTATATATTATTTAAAACAATAATACCTAAAAAACTTAACGATGCAAATTTAAAGAATGAATTGAAAATGTAAAATTTCTATAATTTAGCCACTAAATTCGGTAGAGAAATGATATTTGTACAACCATTTTTATACAACTGTTGTACAACTTTCTCTCTCATACTCACATTATCTTCCTATTCTCTCTCTTCATTTTTTTCTCTCTATTGTTTTTGACAAATGAGAAGAGAAAACAAAAGGTTGTCCCAAAAATTGTACCAAAAAAGTTGTTCAAATATCATTACTCAATTCGGTAATTGACAACATATATTTTCATTTTGGTTCCAAATAATATTTTGAGTGATGATTCTTTGGTCGATCTAGTTTTGTAGAAATCGGAAGATATGACATGAGTTTGAGGAATCTTCTTTAGCTATTGTAGCCCAAGGAATTATGATGTTATATGAATGTGAGAAAGCCAGATGGTTAATATCATTTGGTAGGAGGAAAGTGGAGTAAATCACCGCTATCATTTGTCAAATATAATATTGGAGCATTGCTATTGCTCCCGACAGATTTCATCCCGACGGGATTACGACACAGTAAAAGCTATATAATTCTGTTTTTGCCACAAAACATGGAAGGGCATTGTTATAATTAATAAAATATATTTAGTGCTGCAATAGCCTTTCTTGAAGATTTCGCTACATCTCCTGTCGTGATAACTAGCATTAGTCATAATATTGATGCTTCTAGGAATGACTTTGACCTAGAAATGTGAGTTGTGATGGTGCTTTCCTAATGGCTAATACTTGGATGTTGGAGCACAACATAGATATTGTTGTTTTTGAAGTTGACTCAAAGTTAGTTGACATCAATTTTCCAAATAAACACATTTTAGTGTTTGGTTTGATTAATGAAGATTTCAGAATTTTGCAGTCCATGAAATGTAAAAACTCTCGTGTGAATTTTGCTACGAGAGAAGCAAATGTAGCAAGTGTAGTACTAACTCATTAATAAGGGTGGCTACATCTACACATATTAATAAAGGGTTAATGATGTTTAATTAACAAGTCAAAATCGAATATAATAAAGGGTTAATGATGTTTTACCCCCTGTAATATAAGTCATTTTCGGTTTTTCCTCTGTAATTTTTTATTTATTTACCCTCCTGTAAAAAAATTTTGTTTTGGAATACCCCTAATAGGTCATTCAAAAACGAAAATTTCTGAAAAAAAATTGGTTTTTGAATGACCTATTAGGGGGTATTTCAAAACAATTTTTTTTTACAGGGGGTAAATAAAAAAAAATTTACAGGGAGAAAACCGGAAATGACCTATATTACAGGGGGTAAAACACTTTTAACCCTATAATAAATCACCACGAGTGATTCATCTCGTACAAGGTGTGCAAAAGAGAATCACTCGACAAAATACAATGTTAAATGTCTGGTGCCATCAAAGAGGCCACAAAAAAATAAAATAAACAAGAAGGCATCTACTCCCTAATACCCATGCAAAGTAAAGGGTGTCACCACCAGTCGTTATAATTGAAAACAGAAGTGAGCCTGTTAGCTTTTAACCATAAAAAAGACAAAAATTTGACATTATCTAATAAATTGCTGAAATCCGCGGCTTTGCGCTTAAAAATCCAGTTGTTCCTTTGCTTCCACACAACCCAAAGACAAGCATGCCAGATTACTTTAAGGAAATGATGTGTAAGTCACAGTAACCCCGCCATATTCCCAAAATGATGAAGGTGATCACGAACCGAGGCTGGCGCAATGAAAGAAACACCAACCCACTGATATAAACGGTACCACAAGTTTCCAAAGATCTCACATCGAAAAACAAGATGCTTTGCTGACTTAAGGAAGCCGCACCCTCCCGCACAATATGTGTCATCATGATGAAGGATTCTCCGACGAAGAAGATTGTCTTTGGTTGGAAGTGTGTTGCGAAGGAGTCTCTAGACAAACACTGAAACCTTTAAAGGTACTTGCTTCAGCCACATTGCATCAAAAAGACTAGGCTCCAGAATTGCTTCAGGCCTCGTAAGATACGGGTAAGTTCTTTCGACGAAATAACCATCAATAGGGTCAAGAAGCCACCGCTACGTGTCTATAATATGATCATGCAAAACAATATTACACAGCAAAAATGAACACTCCGAGACAACCTCCTCTTCCCAAGCTAAAAAGTGCCTCCCCCACACTCAGGCTCCACTGCCATCTACCCACCCTCTCCTCTCCATCTCCTGCACCGTCACCCCTTTGTTTTCAGCCAGATCAAAAAGGCGGGGAAATTGCACCTGTAGAGGAGCACCCCCCACCCAATTATCCAACCAAAAATAAGTGTTACTTCCTCCACCGACCACCCTACGTACATTGTCCTCAAACCAACTCCCCGCCCCCAACCCCACTCCACTTCAGATGCCAGATAACATCTTCCACCAAACTGAGCTCTCTCCACCCCCTTCCTTCAACCTACCTCCCTCCTCTCTGTATCTCGCTTGTAAGACTCGATACCATAAGCCCTCCTTATGTTAGCCAACACCACTTCCCTAACAAAGCTACGTTAAATTCCCTCAACGTCCTGACACTAAGTCCACCCTCCTCCTTCGATAAACAAACAGAATCCAAGTCAACCTAGGCAATTTTTAAAAAACCCCACCCCCCCCCCCCCCCCCAATTTTTTTTTAGAATAAAGATTCGATAGAAGAAATTATACCTGTGGGGGCCTTGAAGAAGAAAAGAAAGTAAACTAGGAGAGATGATAAGACAAATTTCAGGAGAATCAGACAACCACCAAATGAAAGAAATTTTCTTTTCAAGTTCGACAATCTAGAAGTAATATTATTCAGAATCGGTTTCCAAAAGTCCAGCCTCAACGGATCCCCCTATAGGCAGCCCCAAATACACAAAAGCAAAGTCTCCCACACGACAATTCAAAACCATAACAGCCTCATGCAGCCAAGAGTCGGAAACATTTACTCCCGTCAACATGATTTTGTAGAAATTAACCTTCAGACCATACACTTGTTCAAAAATCATCAAAACAGCTCGCATAGAGCGCACGTTCAACTAGTTTTTTTCACCAATTATCAATGTATCATCAACGAATTGAAAATGTGACAGATATAAGGCATTGTCACGCCCCACACAGTAGCCTCTAAACAACCCCGCCTCTAATAACGACATCATGAGGACATTTAAACCTTCATAAGCCAACAAAAAGGAACGGAGAAAGAGGATCACCCTGACGAAGTCCACGTTATATAGGAAATTCCTCTGTAGGGCACCCATTAACCAACACCGAAGCTGAAGTCGTTCCGACACATTCAGACATCCATTTCCTCCATAGAGTCGGAAAATTCATTTTCTACATAATCGTATCCAAATATTTTAAATCCACTGAATCATAAGCCTTTTTGAAATCCACTTTAAAAAACAGCATTTTCTTTTGAAGGGGATGTGCCTCATCTACCGCCTCATTCACCACCAAAATACCATCCAAAATCTTTTTGCCTTTAACAAAAGTTGACTGTGAATCTGAGACAACACGTCCAATAACGACACGTAGTCTATGTGCAAGAATCTTGGCCAGCACCTTATATATACAACCCACCAAGGATATAGGTCGAAAATCATTTTCAAAATTTGTTTTTATTGATCATTTTCAAATTTTAAACATTAGCTATTGTTTTATGGGAATGCTAATGAGTATCTTTAGGTTATTGGTTAATATTATAAGAAGTATTATGTTGGTCACTATTATAAGAGAAAATTTATTTTTTTAAGTTAACTTAATAAATGTTGTATCTTGTTAAAGACATAACCATACAATTTCCAATGCAAAAGTTGCTACTTTTAGATGCTTAAACAATGCCCTTAGGGTACTTGTTAGCATTTTCCTTAGTTTGTATATTAGAGATTTGATACATTATTTATTGAATGAACATAGACAATTAACTTTCTCTTATCATAGAGACCGAAGGCAGGCAGCTTAGTAAAAAAATGGTGTAATTATTGCTAAGACAAAAATAAAAAATTATATTTTCAAGAAAAAGTTTCCTTTAATTGATTCATTAACCAATGCACTTAAAACACTCGTTAGCAAGACTCTTGTTTTATATAGAAAATAGTTGGAATAAAATAATAAATAGTTAAGAATACTATAAAAAAAAATGATTACATTAAAAATAAAAAAACATGTTTTTTTTGTATGTGTAAATAACTAAAAATAAATGTTAAGTAGTTGTCTCTCTCAAGGTGATCTCTTCATTGTGTTTCTGTGAGGGTGGTTTTGGGACAATCTTTGATTTAAAATCACACCTCATCATTTCTTCTTCTTATTATTTTAATTTAAATAATTGATTTTCACATAGATCTAAGGTTTTTTTCTTCGTGATTTCTTCGTCTGAGTGCGATATTGTGTTGTTCGTTGTCTTTATGATTTTGTTTGATTTCATGTCATGTTGTGGTTTTCGTTTGATCCCCATTAAAGTATGGGGAAGCGGGAGCTGAGGGGGGTTGGTTTGGCGAGAGGGTGTCGAGAGTACTAGGAGATGGGAAAAACACTTTTTTTTGGTTTGATAATTGGGTAGGAGATGTTCCCTTACGTAGGAGGTTTGGTCGTCTTTTTGATTTAGCGACAAATAAG
>Ga0228711_1011149_pt1 | contig 11542 bp, 8 predicted proteins | sample MedpolnodulmetaG_2_FD_177996 | JGI IMG/M metagenome (GOLD analysis project Ga0228711, IMG submission 177996) | Root nodule microbial communities from Medicago polymorpha collected in Santa Monica, California, United States - brown nodules | ecosystem: Host-associated > Plants > Roots > Nodule...
TTTTTAAGGAAAATAAAAAAAAAAAAAATCCAATATGGGTCGTAGTTTCTATATTCCTGGTGTTCCACATACAATGGCAAATCTTATTAGGGACATGGAGTAGTAAGGTAGCTCAATTTGTTTGAGCTAACGATTAAACAGGATGGAAAGTTAAAAAGTTTAGGTTTAAGTTTTTGCGAGGAGAAAATGCTAATACAATAAGAGTCTTACTAATAATTGCTTCTAGAGACACTTGTTATCGCTTATGAAAACAATGCTTTAGAGGCACTCAATAACATTTTTCAACAATTAACATACTAACTGAATTATATGATGTTATCATGAAAATGAAAATTTACGGATTTGTTTTTTTTTTCTTAAAGAAAAGATAGAAATAATGTATTGAAGAAGCTCCTTTATACTATAGTATCAATCATACAAAAAGTTGAATGATCACAAATCACCAAATGAGAGAACATGCAAGAGTGTTCAAATTTTGAAAATTGTTGTTCACGCTTTTAACAAGGCTAAACACACCAAAAAAAGACGTAAATGTCCATCGACAGTTAACTGTCGCCGGTTAAAATCCATCGGCAGCTAACTACCGATGAAGTTATATTGGTAAATTACTAGTGTTTCCTAACATTGAGTGAAGTGCAAACAACATTCTTCTCAAATTTTAGAACAAACCAGATTCGCCAAGCCACATTAGTTTTTCAATCAATTAAAGTTCTACAATAATTGATATTCCAAGTGGAAGAACCTTATATTGTCATATTGATATTATTCTTACACCCCTAGAAAGTTGGTTCTCCTTTAAGTAATGGTCTCTTTCAGTTTATAAAAATTAAACCAGTGCATAATCAAAGTTGCAGATTTGCATCAAATATGCTCTAAAAAGAGCTTATAGATAATAGGTCATCTCATACAATGACCTCTTATTCATATGTTGTGTTATGGTTTTGTTTGGTATGAGATTCCTATAACAATATATTTTTTGGTGAACAATATTTTAATTCTATTCACAGTGATTTGCTAGTAGATAGACGTGGGATTATTGATGAGTTGACTTTGACTTTAAGCACCACTAGAAGTGCTTTTGAAGTTTGCTTTATTGTTAGAGTAACTAGAAAGCCTCTGTTAGTCAGAGATTGTATTTTTTGAAACTTCAAATCCTTTGACTTAGCCCTACTCAGAAATGACTTGAATGCTTGACTTCCACACGATCAAAAGTATGTCAGCTACAATAATTACAGGTATTTCTCCCGTTGAATGGTTTCTCTCACCGAGTAATAGGAATCAAAGTGAAAATTGAATTATTGTTTTAAATTTAAGATTTCTATGTCATCATATATTATTTCAACTTTTTAAAAAATCTTTCAAATATGAAACAATTGTTTTTTTAAGTTCATTGAATAATTAATGTATCTCGTTATAATATAGATTAAATACATCAATATACAATGAACCAAAAAAAGTCAATTGTTTCTCATAATAAGGATCAGAGAGAGTATATTATTTCAACTAAAAGGTTGGTCGGTAATTGGTATCTCACGGTAGAACGGTAATAAAAGTGACTTGAAACTCTAACAACGATCAAGGTTACCCTTTGTATGTAGAAACTCAATATTGTTCATCCTTAAAACTGAGACGGTGACATGACTAAAATGGATTCAACATAGACAAGGAGAAAAGGAATACAAGTTAGGTTTTGAGGCACACATCGGTTTTCCTTTTTTTTTTTTTAATCAAATTGATAAGTCACCATCTTATCTGCAAAGATAAGAGGGACCATAAGCTTGTACTTTTCAAAGACGAAAACTATTGTTGAAGTTTCAAACATTTTCAAAACGACGTTGATGTCTATCGCTGAAGTTGCTATATATTCCTCTTTTGGATTGAGCTTATGAAAAAAAGCTTATGAAAATAAATAAGTTTTTATCTTAATTTGTAAGTTCTCAATAACGGAAATTGTACCTTCATAAACTGTTTTTTTCCTTCATAAAATACATTAACAAGCTTATAAATCATACATAAAGGCACATTTATTTGCATAAGCTATTTTACATAAGCTCTAAAATAAACTAATCCAAACAAGGCCTAAAACATTTGGCTAGAAGAGCAAACTCTACAAACTAGTAGCAGCAGCAGCAGAATACATAGACGTAACTTAAATGGGTTCGACAAAAAAAATTGTCAAAACAAACGAGTTTCGTATTCCTTATTTTTGTCAAATCAATATTGATCAAGCCACCGCTTTAGCTGTGAAGATAAGAAAGACCGCGAGCATCTACTTTTGCAAGACAACGTCTAGTGTAATATGGGCATAGCACAGGTGGACAAAGAGAAAAAGGCAAGCACTCCACAAATATTTCAAGGAAGTAGACAGAAAACAAATAGCAAAATCCCTAAATCCTATACCCTAAATCCCAAATAGTTCAATCTAGAAAGTTGCTGGTGTTGTTCAAGGCAAAAACCATAGAAAAAGTACTACTTTGAGCCATAAATTGGGATTAGTAGTTTGAATATATCAAGTGCTTCCACCTTAACAGCATGTTTCAGATCGAATTCGTAATTGAGGACCTGGAACTTACCTGAGGGAGAAGTAGGAAAATGAAATTATATTTTAAAGACACAAACTACACATGTCTACAGAAAGATCTCAAAAAGTGCACAAAATCGCGGCGGCGGCATTTTTTATAACTATCACAGCCAATTTGTGAAGATTGGCAGTACGGCAGATTTTCAGTATTCTGCCATAGTCACTATCCGCAATTGACGACACTGAACTAATGTCCATTTGTTCACATTATTGTTAAGAGTGTGGGAAGAAATAGAAAATCATGTATTGAATCCTACCTAAGAAGTATAAGCTTTAATGGTTATCATTTGATAAATGTAGCAATCTGAAAATTATAAACATTTTCCAAAGCATGAAAAATATTGTTAAAACCATTTTCCTAATTGAATCCTCTTTAATGAGCAATGTACTCGATAAAACATGCAGAGAAACTAAACCACGAGGTATGGCTCATTCGGCAAACTCAATTCCATTCGGGAGGATTTTACTAGCAGTTCAGGGATTCAAAATCTGAGCAGTGCTTCGCCTCATGCAAACAACTCATTCAATTATAAACAGCTAATTTTACCATAATAATTCAATTCATCTCAATGTCATGCATTGAATGGATACCTAACTGACTCAGTACTTTAAAATAAATACAATCAATCATGTTTACTAGTTTATTTTAGTTTTAGTATTCCAAAAAAAGAAAAAGTTAATATGACATTCATATCACTACCATGAGGTGGTTTCAACCAAAAACGACTACTATAGCTTCAAGTAAATGATTATTACTTCGTTCTGGATGTTCATGCAATCTTTTCAAAATCAATTCGTATAAGACAATTAAGTCATTGATACAGTTCATACCATTGTTGAAACATCTGGATCAGATACTCTGAATCAAACTTTTTTAAATGATTAATCATTTTCCAACCATATGACTCTTCCTCAGCATGAACCTCCATGTATATTGCCAAATTGAACAGGAAGATAGAACAATAACTTCTTTCAATAAGGTAAATATTCAATCTGCTCAAAAAAAGAGGTAGGTATTCAATGATTTATTATTTTTTTTGACGCCAGGTATTCAATGAATTGTTATAAATTTGACATTTTTAACAAATTTATTTAATTATCTCATGTAATGTAAGTTTAAACTTCACATAATGATCTAATAGTACACGTATGTTATTAATATATCTCTTTTGGCTTGTTAAAAAAAATAAAAATAGTACACGTATGTAATAGACAAGCGGGTGCAGATGATACAAATATTACACCGACAGAAATTCAAGTGATACGAATGTACTTACCAGTTACTTCCCCGTGTATCTAGAATATGTTAGATGTGAGTCCAATGGTGGGAACTTACCTCCGATCACAGGCTAACCATCAAAGAACTTGCATTTTCCGAAATTGAATAAAATCTGAGGTCAGACTGAGTCACTCATTATTGGAGAGAAATGAAATCATGACTCCACTCTATAAGAATTTGTCTTCTCTCATAGTTTAACCATTTGTGCACAAAAATTTCAATCCATAAATTCACCAAAGGATCTTCTCTATACTGATGACAATGACTGGTGTATGCTGTATCGATATTAAGTTGGCACAATCCCAATTTATTATAGCTAACTGCCGACCGGGGCTGGATTTATTACATAAAAAACAAATCTTCAAAGAAGCAGTATAAGCATTCAGAAAAATTACTGCACCAAAACTCTGATGGCTTCTTTTGAAGTGATTATACATCCTTAACTTGTCAGCCGTATATGCACTATATGGAGCACATGCAAGCTAAGATCCTGTTGATGGTCACATATAATGCCAAAGTCTCCATTCAAGCCTCATACATGCCATTTTCTATCATCCTGAAAGTGTGATCTGACAGATGATCAAGTTCTTTGAGGGCATAAATACACATTGGATTAGTATTACACATTGGATTAGAGTTGAAAATTGTCAACTAAATTAACCAAGGATTGTAAGGTGCCAACAATCAGAATAATCCAATAACAAATTCTGTGGAAGAATCTTCCATATAATCTCCTTATCTCTCCTTCATAAAGGGAGAGAAGCAGACACCTACTCCCGAAAATTCAACCCTAAAGAACAGCTTGTAAAGAACTCTTGCTGTTACACAAATCAACATTTCCTCTACCACAAAGTGCCACAAATTTATCATTAAATTGCAATAAAGGACACTTATCTATCAAGTTCGAACCAACATATGCATCCTTGAGGAAGACTGTACTCCTTACCCCTTTATTAGTGAGGTAAAATATCCCGTGATGCTTTATTAAACAAAGCAGCAATTGGGACGGCAAATAACACTCTGCATGAAATGCATCCAGCTGTGCAGAAGTCATCCTCCTCTCCATGGTTAAGCTGAGGAGTTCGTGAATCACTGCCAAGGCCCGTTTTCGAGTCTTTGGATCTGCAGCATCAAACCTCCTTGCATTCAAATAAGGAGAAGGAAACTCTAATTTCTGCCACCTCTCAAACTGTTCAAGGAAATTAACATTTGGCCTAAAACCAGCAGGAAAGTTCACTCTGAATGCAAATGGACCGGCGTAGTTCCCGTCTTTTGAAATCTTCACTTTCCTCTTATCTTCGTTTGGCTTCATGTTCACAACAACTCCTTCCTGTGCCAACCTAGTGCATATTTGGATAAACTTGTTTATATCCAAAATAAATTTTAACCAAACTCACTTAAAACAACAAACTAATAATTTTAAAAACTAACTCAAACAAGTACACAACAGATATATTCCTACATTTTTTTATTTGACACAATCAATATCTATAAATGTGTGTTTGGATATCACATGGAAAGTATTAAAATTGATTTTGCTTTCTACCATATGTGATTTTTCAAAAATACAGATGTTTGATTCCTGTTATGCAAAGTTGATTGTGTCCAAACTTGTTTGACTAGAAGTGTAGCTTCTACGTTAATTTAAAAAATTTAAACTAAATTATACATCAAACTTGTGAAAACATCAAAATATAGAGCTTCACTTCACTTCAAGCTCAACTATAACCAAGTCAGTTTCACAAAATCAAGTTAAATCAATATAACACAAAGCAAATGGTAGTCCAAGCTTTTGTCGAACACGACTGTACTAGAATCAAATTAATAAAACTGATTCGGTTAAAATAGGATCGAAAGTATAGTGATTTATATTTGACTCTGTTCACTCAGAAAACAAGTTTGATGTAAACTTAGTGGAAATGTTTCAACCCAATACAATAGCCACTTTTTTATTGCTTTTAGTCAAACCAAGGTTCGGAACCGATATACTTGAGGTGCTAGCTCAACGGTAAAAGCTTAGCCTTGTAACCTTAAGATGCAGAGTTCAAATCCCTTTGGGAACGGTTGTAAAATGGTCAATAATGCCATTTTTAATAAAAGTTCCCTCTTCCTCAATTTTTTAAAAAAAGTTTCAGAACAAAACAACATTACTAACACCAACCAAAAACCTAAATTTTGCCAAAACAACATTTGACAGAAAAAAAAATCATTTCTAAAGGTTTTGACCTTGACGCCAAACAAACACCAAGTCTCTTGCACTTGTGATAGACTAATTCTAGTGGAACTAAACAGAGATACATGAAAGGGAATAAAAAAACTCTCAATAATTCATTTTCTTTAATTCAAAATAATCTATCACAAGCCTCACATTTGAGAGAAGAAATGAAGCTTCTTTTCCTCAATTCCCTAACTCTATACTGCAGTCAGCAACATCAACTGCAGCCACAAAATAAAGGTTTTCCGTTTTATAGGCAAATATTAGTAATTAATTATGTTGATATTTTTTCTCTTTTACTATAGTTTGAACTCAGGTCCTCAAACTCCATCAACCCTTCGCTCAAACCAAAAGAACTACCCGACCTGTTACAATATAAAGGTTTAGAGGTATTCACAACGTCATTACAAACAATAAATATGGCCGCATTGGACGCATATGCCAGCATTTTTTCGCAACATCAAAGTTTAAAAAACTCGATTGCAACGGCAATTTATAACCATGATAACCCACTTGGGTTGGCTTGGTGGCATTGGCTTGGGACCTGGGGGTGTGCTCCTCTTCAAGGTCTTAGGTTCGATTCTCCCCAGTGCCAATTTGGATTCTTCAAAAATATAATTTAGAACCATGATAAACCTTACATCTTATGCAAATCCAAAATTGCACCTAACAGCTTAACAAAAACATAAAACTCCACAAAAAAACAAAAAACATACCTAGCTTCTCTAGCAGTAACAGCCAAAGTAGAATCCCAATCTTCCAAATAAACAAAATCCCTTCCATTAAACCTCTTAATCGAAAAAAACTGCGGATACTTCCCAATCAAACATTCCTTAAAATCATAAGGCAAACCCATCTCATTCCCAACAAACTCAACCGTTTCAAGTGGAATCCTACAATCAACACAAATCATAAGCATCTTCTTTAAATTATTAACCAAAATCGGCTCCATCAAAATTTTCGCCTCGGCTTCTTCGTTCGCCACTCTTTCAGCCTTACCAGTTAAATTCACAAAAGGAGGAGAGCCAGTTACACGGAAAATTGTGGGGTGTTTTTCAATGAGGGTCATGAAGTCCCATTTGCGAACAAAGCCGATGTTTTTCTCGAGATCACGGAGGAAGAGAGGATTGTTTTTGGGTTGGGATTGGATTAGGGTTTTGAGTTCGAGGATTAGGGATGGTTTTTTGCGAAGGGACATTACTCTGTCGAGTTCTGGAACGCGGTGGTAGGTTTTCTTCTTTGGTCTTCTTCCGCCGCTTGATTTTTGGCGGATGGTGGTTGTGATGGGTGGTCGGTTTGTGGTGAGGAATGGAACGTTGCGACGGAGCATTGGAGATAAATGTGGACGAAATTGAAATGATTGTCGTTGGTGAATCATGTGACGAGGCGAGGAAAACCACTTACCAACTTCGTCCTTAAATTTTCAAAAATCAGCTAAATTCATCTATGAATTTTATAGACATTGAAATGGTCCTTCCGTCCAAAAACTCTGTTAGTGTCCTCTTGCATGTTGTGTTGTCCTGTTACTTTGAGTTGATGGAAATGGTAAAAAAAATTGATGTTTTAACTTTTCAGTTGTCATTTTTATGTGTTTCCAATTATACCCCTCTATTAGGGGTCGATTTGATACTTATTGTGATAATTTAAGGACTAATTTGATGGATAGTGTTATAATTTAAGGTCTGATTTGATTGATTTTATTTAAGGGAATGAGTATAAGGAGATATGACATGAGATGACCAATGATTTCAAATGACAGACATAAACAAACACCATTCTGCTCCACAGAATCCAACTGCTCCTGGAGTTATTAGAGTTTCATATCCAAGTTACGAACCATCCGCTTCTACTAAACCGCAATACATGGATTTATCCAAACCCCAGTATTTCCAAAGCCAATGCTTGTTTAAATTATGCTTTTTGGACTTGTTTAATTTATGCTTTTTGGCTATTTTATGACTTATGAACATCAAATGTAAGACTTATGACTTGATGGCTATGTAATGTTCTTTTTTGGCTATGTAATGACTTATGAACATCAAATGTATGACTTATGATGGTATTTTTGGCTATGTAATCACTAATTTAGGGATTGATTTGATGCATAGACAAACAATAGAAGGACCAATTTGATGTAATGATTTTGACAGAAGGGTTGAATTCATTCATTGACAACCTCTTTTTATTACAACATTACACAAACTTGGCACAATAAAATAACATTTTAAACAACTCAATCAAACAAATTACTCCTATCAACATCTTAATCAACCTAAGCTCACTTCCTACACAATCAACTTTATCCACCAACCTTGCCCTCCAAGCCTCTTCTCTGCCACTATCCTTAGGCTTCTCCATCAACCTTGCATTTCTTCCATGGCCAACACCATTATTTTTAAAAAAACGTAGTTCTTCAGCTCCATCAACCCACACAAAAAATTGACAATTTTCACCATCACCTTATACAAAGAAAATTCAAAATCAGTACAATTTAAACAAACCATTCACACATCACATAACCATTGTTAAGCAAACCTTTGGCAGAGGGCAGACATAGAAAAGCCTTCCTGGGTTATTAACTGTATTGGCTTTTCTTACAACACAAATTCTATGACACCAACATTCAAGCACTCTCACATCACCATTGAACATAAATCTTGAAGATGAAGACCGACTATTATAGTTGTTTTTTTCCATACGCCTACCACTCATTGTTTATGAACACCAAAGGTTGAACAATTTTTGGATTTCGAATTCAATCAAAAAAAATTAGGTTTTTAAGTTTTTCGAATTGGAGAAGAACTTTGTCATCAATTAATGGAAGAAATTTTGGGGATTTTAAACTCTAGGTGACAGATTATAAAATTAGGGTTCCAAATTTATATATTTGGGAAAGAAAGAGACATTGAGTAGAAAGAGATGTTGGGGAAAAAGAGACGTTGAGAATTTTGCAATTTTCTGTAAATCAATCAATTTGGTCCTTGATAATTTCATCATTTTCGGCTAAGTTAGTCCCTGCTTGCTTGACATCTGACGTGGTAATCCTTGTAAGAGGTTAACAGTACACGTCACCTCCGTCAACTTAACGGAGGGACTGATTTGATTGACATTTTGTAAATTCGAGGACTAAATAAATATTTCGCAAAATTTGGAGAAAAATTTGACTGATTTTTTAAAATTCAAGGACGAAGTTGGGTAATTACTCAAAATATCCCACATCTATCTATTAACAATCTATAAACAAATTTTTTCATATTAAAACTCATTAATATTTTATGTACATTTTTTTTTAAACAAGCAAAAATGGATTATATAACCACAAACAAGCACTCTAAATAGCACAAGGTGTGCCAAAAATATTACTAAAGATACACAATATCAGTTGGGCGAAACAAAAAATAATTAGCCCATGCCCAGACATGTAAAAGGGCTCAACCACCACCTATGAGTGCCAAACACAAACATGGCTTTTTAAGCTTTCAGCCATCCTAAAGACAAATATTTAACTTTATCCAACAACATGGGAATGGGAGTTACATAATTATTAGACAGACTGCTATTACGCTCATTTCACACTACCCAGTCACATAGAAGCCAAATAAGCTGAAGAAATGAGCGTGTAGCTTTTCCACCACCTATTGAATGAATAAACTGCAAAAAATTATCGGACATAATGTCAAAGTCCACCCTTGCAAAACCAATCCAATCTCGCCCTAACGGCCATAAAGATGCAAAAGTAGTACACGTTAAGAATAAATGTTGCGTCGTTTCTACAAGACCACACCTGGAGACACACAAACCGGCCTCAGAAGATATGACACCTCTATTCACCAAATATGATTTAGTGGAAAATCTATCACAAAGCAGCCTCCACACAAAAACCGAGACCTTCAAAGGGACCTGATTATGCCAAATTAACTCCGCTGTTGAATCCGCAAGAGGGATATCCTTCGTTGTTAACAAGTGATACACGACTCGATCTGAGTAACCCCCTGAAGAGTCAGGAAGCCACAACCACTGATCTGAAAAATTAGTTTCCAAAGAAACACCAAATAGTAAAGTCATACACTCCTCTAACAACTCTTCCTCCCACGCCCACAACCTACTCCTCCACTTCCACGCCTCCCCCCGCTTCAGTCCAAGAGAAAACAAATTTGCCACCGTAATGGATTTGTTCTCAGCTAAGTCAAACAACCGACGAAAGTGCACACAGAGAGGAACCGCCCCCAGCCACCTATCATACCAAAATAGCGTGTCAACCCCATCACCCACCTTTCTAGACACACACTCATCAAACCAGCCTCCCCCAACACTGCCAACCCCAACCTTAATCATCACCACCTCCCTCCACCATGAAGAACAACTCCGACCCCCAACCTCCAACCTCCCGCCTACTTCGCCATACCGGGCAACTAAAACCCTAAACAAAAAACCACCTTTATCCACTAACATCCTCCAACACCATTTTCCTAATAAAGCAAAATTCAATCCCTTCAACTATCTAACCTCCAGTCCTTCAAACTCCTTACGTAAGCACAAATTACTCCATCCTATCCATGAAATTTTCTTATAATCCCCACCCCTCCCAAACAAATTTATTCAACAGAGATTTTATGGAAGAGATTATACTAGATGAAGCTTTGAAGAAGGAAAGTGTATAGACAAGCAGAGAAGTCAGGTCAAATTTTAGAAGAACCAAGCGACCACCAAAAGAGAGAAATACACTATGAAATCGACTATTCCAACCCGACAGTCTAGATTTAATACGATTCACAATAGGGTCCCATTAACATTTTTTTGTACAAGCTAGGGTCCCAAAAACTTAACTTAGAGGATTACCCCCAATAGGCATGCCCAATTAGAAGAAAGGCACTTTGCCCACTTTACAACTCAAGACAGACGTCACCTAACTTAACCAAGAAGCATATATATTAACACCAACCAACATGATCTTAATGAAATTCACCTTCAAACCCGACATTGCCTCAAAAATAACTAGAACCGCCCGTAGTGCACGAACATTGGCCCAACTTTTTGAAGTAGATAAAATAGTCACAAGGAAGGGGGGGTTTGAATTGTGACCCTTTAAAAATTAATCCTGTCACTTAAAAGTTATTCTCAAGTTGTTAACTTGGAATGGTTAAGTTAACAGACAGACTTCAGAACGTTCTGAAGTATTAGTGTAAAAACAGTTTAAATAATTAAATGTGTTTGTGTGTGATATGTTTATTGTAAGTAAATAGTAAAGAGAAGAGAAGAAGAACATTGAAATTTATAGTGGTTCACCCAATGTGGGTTAGTCCACTCCTCACAATCTTGTGAGATTTTCCACTATGATGTTTGAGATAACTTCTCAAATCCTGCACCTTACAACCTTGTTCACCTGAACAATTACAACAACTGTATTTTCTAAGCCTCAGCAGGCTTACACCTTTCTTGCTAAGTTACCCACTCAGACTTTACACCT
>Ga0228711_1011152_pt1 | contig 11539 bp, 11 predicted proteins | sample MedpolnodulmetaG_2_FD_177996 | JGI IMG/M metagenome (GOLD analysis project Ga0228711, IMG submission 177996) | Root nodule microbial communities from Medicago polymorpha collected in Santa Monica, California, United States - brown nodules | ecosystem: Host-associated > Plants > Roots > Nodule...
GGCTCTTCTGGGCAACAGGTTACTTCCTTTGAGGAAGAGTCTGTGGACTTTTTGGAGAGACAAGAAATTGCTTTTAAAGTGATTGCTCATGTGTTGGAAAAGGTTCATGTTGATCCCGCGCTTTTGGAGCAGGCTAGGTTGATTGGGAAGAAGCAGATTCAATCTATGTCTGCTTTTCTAAAGGTAGTCATTTTTCCGTACAATGCCTTCGGTTTGTATTTATTTTCTCTGTTATGATTCGTCATGGTAACGCACTGTTGAATGTGGATAGTGGAGTGAGTTGAAACTTTAACCTAGCATCCTTAATTGCGCATTGTTAAAATTCTGCTATGCAACAGTGCTATAGCGCCACTATGGCGGCTATTTGATAACATTTTGTACCGAATAGTGTAGTGCGGAACAATAGCGGTTTGTCCAAATACCGCTATGCTATAACGGTATAGTCCCGCTATAGTGGTTAAAGTTTAGGTTTATTTGAGGAGTGAGACATGTTTTAATGCTTGCAAGTTCTTGCAGATAAGGAAGAGGGATTGGCACGAGCAGGGGTCAAGTCTAAAAGCTAGAATTAATACCAAATTGTCAGTTTATAAAGCTGCAGTTTCTATGAAAATCAAGAGCCTCTCGGCATTGGATTCTGATTCGAGATCCGTCAAGAGATTGGTTTATGAGGCAGTTGCGATATTGATAGATGCAGCCGAGGCGTGCTTGCTATCTGGATGGAGAAAGTTGAGAACATGTGAAGAGCTCTTTGGTTCCTTGCTTCTTGGGGTAGCACAAATTGCTATTGCCCGAGGAGGTCAGCCGTTGCGGATTTTGCTCATTCGCCTAAAACCAATTGTTCTCAACGTCTGTGCTCAGGTGCACTCTGGTTACTTTTCAATATCATATTTCCATTAACATTTTGTTTTCAAACTTGCATTCCAATTGACATATAAGTTCATGAAGTTTGCTTTGCTTGTTTTTTAAATGCTTTTGAAATGTTACTTACCAGCCTGAAACATGGAGTAGCAACCAGGGGACCATGTTCGAGAGTGTCACAAAGGCCAGCTGTCAGATTATCGAATCCTGCTGGACTAAGGAGCGGGCCCCTGTAGACACATACATAATGGGGTTAGCTACAAGCATACGTGAACGGAATGATTATGGGGAACAGGTTTGTGTACTAATTTTTTATGCATCCATGAGGCAGAAACTGATAATAAATAAAAATATATTTGAGTGTGTCCATGTTGTACTGTATTTTTTTTGTTTTTTTGTATGCGCGTACATATCTATCTATATATATAACACAACATATATTACGTCTATATATTCATGTATACATTTTTATTTGTTGTCACGTGACTGAAAGGTCATGGGTTCAAGTCTTGGAAACAACCTCTTGTGTAAAAAACAGGGTAAGGCTGTGTACAATCCACCAAAATGGTGGGACCCCTTCCTGGACCCTGCGTATGCAGTAGCTTTAGTGCACCGGGCTGCCATTTTTATGCATTTCCATATACTCTGTGGACTTCAGTACACATGTGCTTTCTGATACGTGAGCATTTATTCCCCATAATTTCATCATTTTCATCGGTAATGATATCTATTTATACGGTCAGTAGGTTTTTCCTGTTTCTTCAGCATTGTTTCTTGTGCCGAAATAGTTGACATATTTTTTTTTTACTCGAAACATGATATTTTATCATATATCTATTTTTGTGTTAAACATTCACTCACTTTTGAAATCTCGTTTCCCTCAGGACAACCAAGAGAAACCTGCAGTTCCTTTTGTACAGCTAAACGTTATACGCCTGTTTGCTGAACTAAGTGCTGCAGTCAACAAGTCTGAGCTGGTAGATGTGATATTACCTCTTTTTATCGAAAGCTTAGAAGAGGGCGATGCTTCAACTCCTAGTTTATTGAGACTCCGAGTATGGAACTTTGTATTCAATATATTATAAAATTGATCTGAAATTCTTAAATTTATTGTGACTCTGTTTTGATAAATTATCTGTAAGAGTAATTCTTGCACAAGTACACTGTCTAGAGGCATTATGCTTATGCAAGAATAGCTCCAATCTATTAACCCTTTGGCGGCTGTATATGAATCTTATGTTGTTTTTGTTGCAAACCATACAGCTTCTAGATGCAGTGTCTCGAATGGCTAGTTTAGGTTTTGAGAAATCTTACCGCGAGACAGTGGTTTTGATGACTCGAAGTTATTTGAATAAACTCTCTAGCGTGGGATCAGCTGAAAGCAAAACAGAAGCACCTGAAGCTACAACTGAGAGAGTTGAAGTATGTAGTATCTCAAAATGTCAACAACACATGTTAAATTTGATTAGTTTGGTGTAAATATCAAATGGATTCTCACTAGTTCAATTAAATTCTAGACTCTACCTGCAGGGTTTCTTCTCATTGCCACTGGTCTTACTACTGATAGACTACGTTCAGATTATCGCCATCGATTACTCTCCCTGTGCTCAGATGTTGGTTTAGCTGCTGAGTCTAAAAGTGGAAGGTATACCTATTTTTTATGCTGAGCACATGACACACAAACATATATATATATGTATATATATAAATATAATAAGAGTTAGGATCCGTTGACACTAGGTGTCAAACTTTATATTGACACCAAATCCTAACCTTCCATTTCAGTTTCATCAAAGGCTTAAATTACTCACTAGAAACCTACTGTGATCTCCAACTCTTCTAGTGTGTGTAACCTCGCTCCATTTAGTTTTTTTTTTTTAAACGGATCTTGCACTTTATAATATTTAATGCTGAAAATTGGATGCATTATTGTATTTGCAAAGGTGAATGGAGGAAATCAAGAGGGATATCTTTATTTATTTATTTCAATCACAGACATACCATATATCATGACAATGGAGGTTTTTTTTTTGTTGTTTAATCGATTTCTAACGGATGCTTAGAACAATTGTCTGTAAAAATTCATATTAATGGTTGTTATTTTATAGTAGAAATTGATAAAATCACTTGACCAAATTTTTTTTGTTGATAAAATCAAAACTTTTTCATTCATTTATTTTTTTTATTAAGTATACGGAAATTTCATGGAAAAAAATGCTTCCAGGTTTTGTTCATCCAAAAATATGCTTGCTACTTTTTTAATTTCATCCATTTCAGGTTTTTATTATGACTTCATCAATCACAGGTTTTTATCAATCATAGGTTTTTAATAACTGGATGAAACAGATGATATTCTTTGTTTTAATAAATGGATGAAATATATCCTTTTTTAAACCATTCATATGGTCAAGAAACTGGATATCTTTTTTAATAGTAAAATTAGTATGTGGTGAGAATTAAAAGGAAACAGAGCGTGTGACTTGTGAGCCTTTGATTAAACTGAAATGGAAAGTTAGGATTTGGTGTCAATATAAAGTTTGACACCTGGTGTCAACGGATCCTAACTCATATAATAATAATAATAATAATAATATGCAAAGTTTTGCTGAGAATTTTAGTAGGCCTTTATTCAACTTCATTACCTTGATGGATCATGTTTTCTGAAGATTTCACATCTGATGCTTACTCACTACAGGAGTGGAGCAGATTTTCTGGGTCCTTTGCTCCCTGCAGTTGCTGCAGCTTGTTCTGATTTTGATCCTACTTCAAACGTGGAGCCATCAGTTTTAAAGCTGTTTCGAAACCTTTGGTTCTATGTTGCTCTTTTTGGCCTAGCCCCTCCTGTACAAAAGACTCAGGTGACGACAAAATCAGTTTCCAGTACGCTGAACAGTATGGGAAGCATGGGTGCAATCGCTCTTCAAGCTGTAAATGGACCATATATGTGGAATATGGAGTGGTCTTCTGCTGTTAATCAAATTGCACAAGGGACTCCTCCACTAGTAAGTTGATCCCAAAATATACTAGTTATCGGGGAAAGAATTCAATTGGTGTATTTGCAACATGTTTTTTTTAATAGAATACATTAGTGCATTTGTTGCTTTGACTTTTGGGTTGTTTTTGTTTTAGGCTTTGTTTGCGAGTTTGGAGGGGAAGGTAGGGGGAAACTTTGGGAAAAAGGAAGGAGCAAGTGGAAAGAATTTAGAGTTTTGGGAGGGGAGGTTTTTGGGGTTTTTAGTTTTCTTCATAATACAAAATCCCCCTAATTTGGGGGAATTGGAGTAAAAAATTATATTGGGGGAGGACATTGGAGGGTTTTAGAGGGTTTATAAGAATTCTTCAAATTCAATCTATGTAATTATAAGCGTTAATTTATCATTTTGTAAAAAAAATACTTTGTCAAATTTTTTGAAAGACTTCTCCATTTTCCCCTGTATTTCCCACCCCCATAGCACTCCCCTCCAAACTCCCAAACAAAAGCCTAAAAGTATTTTTGTGATTCATCATTACTTGGAAAAACTTCAATACCATTTAGCTATCTATCGGGATCTTTACCACATTTACTTTTACTTTGATTTGAATTTTGAACTGTGTTATTTAAAGCCTCATGCCTATGGATGGTCTTTTTCCTTGCAATACCAATACACAAATAATTGATTTTTTCCCTCCAAGACTTGGAGTAAGAGAAGGGAATCACACGGAGTTCGTATGATTGTTAATAAGAATTATATAGAATGGAGTCATCATTATAAGACAAGGAAAGAAGACAATTATTAATAATCCCAGCTTGTTTGGATTGGCCATTCTCACCTCTAGGAAGGAATAAATATTCCTGAACCAAACACCAGAATGAAATCATCGTTTCATATTTATTTTTTTAATTTCTAACCGACTAAAGAATTATGGTTTCTGTGGAATAGATATATGAATGCAATGACTATTTCATGTACCAAATGAGCACTAGGTTGAATGTGTCAGGTCCATGCAAAGCAGTCTAAGAAAATTTATCTACAATGTTATTCCATCTCATTTTTGTTGAATGCTTTAGTAGAGGTGGACTTCTTTTGTTCAGTTCAATGCATGCATACTTATTCTTTTTTAGTAGAGAGGGGCTTCTTTTTTGTTGAATGCTTTAATAGAGGTGGACTTCATAAGGATTTGAACTATATTCGTAATGAAGGTATTGTTTTGAAGTATGCCTTGATTTTAGAATGCAAATATTAAAATAATAAGTAGATAAGTAGCATTGCCATTTTTCTTCTATATAATAATATCTAAAAGGTTGGATATACTTATTCTGCAACTGCAGATTTGCAACCGGAAGTTTATGATTAAATTTATTGATGTAGCTACTGATGCACATCATACAAATATTTGTGTTGCATGATAGTTGCACTATTTTAATTGATTCTGGCATGGTGGCTACAAGGTTTCAAACTAGAGTGCCAGGGACAGTTATGGAAACTGATGACAGTGGTTGTATAATGTTGTGAAATTTAAATCCATTATTATGAAAATAGTTTCTAAACTATTTGAAGATTTTAAATAGGTCTCTGAACTTACAAAGTTTGTAATTGGGTCCATAAACTCATCAATAATTTGTAATTAGGTTCCTTAACTAATTTTATTAATCAGGTCAATTTTTTTTTGTAATTAAGTTTTGAATTTAGAGGCCCAATTACAAATTATTTAAAAGTTCAGCATCTAATTACAAATTTTTTGAAAGTTCAGGGACCTAATTGCATATTATTTAAAAGTTCAAGGATAAGATTAATTTTTTTGCCTCTGGGATCTAAGTGCAAATCATTGACTAGTTTATTTATGGACCCAATTATAAACTTTTTTAGTTTATATTTAAAAATCCCCATATAATAACTTCGAGGTGAAGTTTGTTGGGAGACAAGCAAACATGGTTGCTGATACTTTAGCTAGGGCGGCCTGTTCTTGGGCTAGTCACCGTATTTTTTATTCTTATCCTTCTTGTATTGAACATTGGTTGATTAATGATAATAATTAACTTTGCTTCGGTCAAAAAAAATAAAAAATCCCCATATAATTGAGAGACCTCCAGAGTTATTAAACTATTAAAAAAATTTAGACATGTGCAAAACAGATGATATTGCTTGTCAAAATTTGCCCCTGATAGGATATTTAACATGAGACCAATGGTAAAATCAAAGATCTGTTAAATCCTTAAGTTCCCACCAAATACCATGTCTGCCGGGGACCTTGATTCGTAGGATGGCCTATTATATTATTATTACTTTTAAAATCCTGGGAAGATGTTAAACATAATTGTGGTAGTATGGACTTCATATCAACTGCAGGAACCCCTCCCATTTTAACAGCGAATTATGAGTGACGTTGTTTTCAGCCTTTGATATTATTTTTAACCTGTATAGTTTTGTTGCATTCTATTTTGCACAAGTCTCTTTATCCTAAAGAAAAGTTGCCATTCCGATGATTTAAGTAAACTTTAATGCTACAAATTCAGCAACTCCCTTTCACCTCCCTTAATTTGTCCGTTTACTAGGTACCTGTCTGAACTGAAGTTTTACTTATGTCTCTCTGTTTTGTCCAGGTTGTTAGCTCAGTGAAATGGCTTGAGGACGAGTTAGAACTAAATTCTCTGCACAACCCAGGCAGTCGCCAAGGCAGTGGCAATGAGAAAGCCGCTCTTGCACAGAGAACTGCTCTTTCTGCCGCTTTAGGAGGGAGAGTTGATGTGGCATCAATGACCACAATCTCAGGTGGATTGCATTTACCATATTCCTTATATTTCTATGAAACTGTCAATACCATCAGTTTGTAGAGGGGCTGCCTCGCCTTGGGAACATATCAGTTTCATATCTTGTATAACACTTCCTCCCATGCCAAATGCATTGCTGACTGGAAACAATTCACTGTGAAATCAAGATATATTTTGAATGTTTTAACACCTTACACATTTGGACATGTGCTGGAATCTCTTAGACTGACATTTCCCATTCAACTTGTTCATAGCATTGTTCCAATAACAAGCATCAAGACAGATGATTATTTCTTAGGTGACATGATGGCATGTGTTTTGTGATCAATGTCATATTCTATGGAAGTGTGAACTTAGTTTTTTCTGGTTTGTATATGCAAATGTAAACTTTCATGGTTGATGCGATCGTTTTTATTATTTAATTAGTAGAATTAGTAGAATATTGGTTACATGAAAACTTGTTCATAGCCTTGTGCTGTTGACAAGCAACTAAAATTTCACTCACCCCTTGTTTTCTACATTAAGTTCTTATGTCTCTCATGCTTTCAGTTTGGGTTTGAATTCACTGCCTTGCTCCTTCTTAACTCCCATTAATTTTTTACTGCCCCCACTCTATCATGACTGGCATGGTGATTGTCTTTCTCATTGTTTGTTTACAGGGGTGAAGGCTACTTATCTTCTTGCTGTAGCTTTTCTCGAGATCATCCGCTTTAGCAGCAATGGTGGGATCCTAAATGGTGGCACCACTATGGATACTGCTAGAAGTGCTTTTACTTGTGTCTTTGAATATCTTAAGACTCCAAATCTAATGCCAGCTGTCTTTCAGTGCTTAACTGCGATCGTTCACAGGGCTTTTGAAACAGCTGTGTCATGGATGGTAGGTTTTAGTTTCACAATGTTTTCGTCTGAATTCAGTTTTTGCAAAAGCTTTAACTGATTTGAAAATATATTCCTATGTATATGCAAAACAATTATATTTTCTCATATTGAGAATATTGCTTGTTGTATTCACAATTTATTGTTTATTATGAATAAAGGCAAGGGGCCTGAACCGTTGATTTTATTTATGCATCAAGGAAGTACTACAATTTATTGATTGTTAACTAAGAAGCCTTCACAATTTAATCAATCTGTGCAGAAAGTTTGACGAGAAATTGTCATAAAAGTACAATAGTTTTCATTGACGTAAATTTTCCTTTGAAATTTGTACTTGTTCCATTATGCTTTTTATTATATTAGCAGTTTTACTTTACACTTTTTTCAAAGTGAGCATCCCTCTTCACTCTAATTTAAGTTTTATATTTTCTTAATTTTTTCCTTTTCTTTTTTGCGAGTGTTTTTCTTAATGTGCATATAATTCATTCTATGCTTGTCATATTTTTTTTTTCTCCAATCCAATACCTAGAACTTTTTTAACAAAAAGTCACTAGTTGTTTATAAAACAATTATTTTTGTTCCATTTACGAGTAAGCTCCTAAATTGATCCTCCAAAGCTTACATTGTCACCACATTGGTCTATGACAGTTTTTTATTACATTTATCTTTATGTAGAACTGAAATGATGAAACAAAAAGATGAATTTAGTAACTATTTTGTATACTTTAGGAACTAATTTGGTGACAAAAATATTTGAAGGACCAATTTAAGAGTTTATTCTATAAATAATTAGCATTTGTATGATGATATCCATATATCTTTTCGTCCAAAACTGGACTCCCCTCCCCCACCATAATAAAATCAAACTGAATGTTGTTTAATGTTTATGTACATCAACAAATGGTGTAGATTCACACCCTTTCAAGTGCTGCAATGGGTTGTAGTTATCTGACCTACTAGTGCTTTCATTTATGTGTCTGACCGTGTCTATGCTGTTGACTTTGTTAAAGGCTGATCCGTATGTTATTTGTGTCACTCTATATATGCACAACTGATTGATCTGCCTGCAGGAAGATCGAGTATCTGAGATAGGCCAGGAAGCTGAGGGCCGAGACTCAATACTTACAATGCATACCTGTTTCCTAATCAAAAGTCTGTCCCAGAGAGAGGATCATATACGAGATATTGCAGAGAACTTGCTAATTCAACTTAGAGATAAGTTTCCACAGGTAAAAAAAAATGTGTATGCACGTGTGTAGTTTTCCTAGTGTCTCCTACATTTTTTCTTTTCTTGGAATTGTCATTTATATTTAAGATTAAAACTATATCTTTGCAGGTTCTATGGGATTCATCTTGCTTAGACTCGTTGCTATTTTCATTTCACGATGACCCTTCTTCCGCTGGCATCAACGATCCTGCTTGGACATCGACAGTCCGTTCATTGTATCAGAGAATTGTTCGGGAATGGATAATTAAATCGCTTTCAAATGCTCCATGCACAAGCCAGGGCCTTCTTCAGGTTTAACTGATTTATTTCATTTATAAAAAAAATAATTAGTATTTCCTTGCTTTGAAGGGGCTAAAATGTTGTTTCCTATACTTATAAAACTTATAACTTTTACTTGAATATTAAAACACAAATTTCTATTCTAAGCAAATGAAGTGCTGGATGATGTTCTTTTCCTTTGGGGTGGTGAGCATCATTGTCTACACACAAAAAAAAATATGGTTTGAGCCATAATTTTCTATGCTTCTACCTCCAATGATTCTCCTCATTATCCATCCATCACTTTGTGTTCAGTCACTGATGAACACAGAGAAAGCATGAAAGAGTTTGAAGAAAAGAGAGAGAATAGAGAATCTGTAACTGGATTTTGTATTACTTGATTGTAATAGAATGATGAAGTTTAGAGTTATTTATAACCCCTAAGCTGATATTACAGCTGTCCTACCAATTGACAGCGGTTAACAGCTGTGTAATAGTCTGCATAGCAAGACGATACACTTAAGTAACTAATGCCAAGTACAATACACTTAAGGAAGCATGTCGGAAATGAGGAAACTATTATATTCTCAACCTTTTGGGAACTTGGTAGTGGAGTAGTTGCAAGACAGATCAAGGAGGATTAAACTGGCTCTAGATAGCTTTTAGATAAAAGGAAGAGAGACATATTATTACAGTGAAATATGCCTGATATTGACTTTTTTACAAAAAACTAAACACTAATCCCTATTAATAGGGATACAACACTCAATCCTGAATAAATAGGAAATCAATAGAAAATAATCTTCAATACTATATATAAAGGGAATACATGGTTTTGGGGTGGCTTGATTTTTCACTTCCAAATATACCCTTAAACAAATTTGTCTATAAGAATGCTATATTGTTGGTGTCATTCAAAAAGATAAGAATTTATATTTATTTTGCTATATTTTTTGTGTCATTGAGAAAGATAAGTATAATTTGTTACAATATGAAAGTGCAAAATATCTATACATATAATTTTTTTTTTGATAGAACTATACCTATAACTTCACTCAAAATAATTTTAATCAAAACCAAAATTATAAAAACTGCCATTCATAATTTATACGCATTAGTGCAATAAAAAAAGCGGACAGACGGGCAAGGAGTGCCCGTTTGATTGCTAGTAATAATAATAATATTTTATTTAAGAAAGTAATAATAATAATATTAATAAGTAATATAAAATCTAACCTTATCAAATAATAATATGAAAGTTTAGTATTTTAGTTTCTGAGTAATTTGCATGACCCAATTTAGTCATCGAGAAAAATAAAAAACAACCTTAGATAATAATATTAATAAGTAATATAAAAACTAATCCGAAGAGATAATCTAAGATGATACTAGGAAATAACCCAAGATACTCGAATATAATATAAAGGGTATTGTGAGATATTTTATAATATTCCATTTGATTTCTCTGTAATTGAAAATGTTACGTTATATTTTTTTTTTATTTTGAAGTCCTCACAGTTCTTTTGGCACATCTGGTTCTTTGTATTTCAAATCAGGATAAACTTTGTAAAGCAAATAATTGGCAAAGAGCACAGACAATCGACGTTGTTTTACTTTTATCTGAGATAAGAATTGGCACTGGGAAAAATGACAACTGGTCAACACAAACAGGAAATATTCCTGCAGTCTTGGCTGCAGCAGCTGCTGCTTCAGGAGCAAACTTAAAAGTGTCGGAATCTTTTAATTTAGAGGTTATCAGTTCTGGTAAGTGCAACCAAGCTGCAGCAACAGTTAAGTGCAACCATGCTGGAGAAATTGCCGGCATGAGAAGATTGTATAACAGCATTGGTGGATTTCAATCCAGTACTACACCTACAGGTTTTGGGCTTGGAGCTGGGCTTCAAAGAATTATATCTGGAGCTTTTCCTCCACAGCCACAAGCTGAGGATGATTCATTCAATGGAATGTTGCTTAATAAGTTTGTGCGTTTACTTCAACAGTTTGTCAACATAGCAGAGAAAGGTGGGGAAGTGGTCAGGTCAGAATTTCGCGAAACTTGTTCTCAGGCTACTGTGCTGCTTTTGTCGAATTTGGTAATCACATTTCTCCCTTGTATCTAGTTGGTAGTAATTATAACTGTTAGGGAATCCATATTTGTACCTTTATCTGAGTTATGCTTTTCTTATGGACAAGAGTTCTGGATCTAAATCGAATGTGGAGGGTTTCTCACAGCTTCTCCGTCTTCTATGCTGGTGTCCTGCATATATTTCCACACATGATGCAATGGAAACCGGTGTTTTCATATGGACATGGTTGGTTTCTGCTGCACCTCAGCTTGGAGCTCTTGTCCTTGCTGAGCTTGTTGATGCATGGTTATGGACAATTGATACCAAGCGGGGTCTTTTTGCATCTGAAACAAGGTACTGCGGGCCTGCTGCAAAACTAAGGCCTCACCTGTCCCCCGGGGAGCCTGAATCACAGCCTCAGATTGATCTCGTTGAGCAGATAATTGCTCATCGACTATGGCTTGGATTTCTCATTGATCGTTTTGAGGTTAGAAGCTGCTCACT
>Ga0228711_1011154_pt1 | contig 11537 bp, 8 predicted proteins | sample MedpolnodulmetaG_2_FD_177996 | JGI IMG/M metagenome (GOLD analysis project Ga0228711, IMG submission 177996) | Root nodule microbial communities from Medicago polymorpha collected in Santa Monica, California, United States - brown nodules | ecosystem: Host-associated > Plants > Roots > Nodule...
TTTTTTTTTTTAAATTTATTTTTTTTTTTTTTTTTTTACCAAAGTTAGTACTTGCTATACATTATTCAACTCACTTTTTTTCCTTTCCAAATAGCCTAAGCCCATACATTAAGCCCAAATAGCCTATGTTATTTTAGTAACCCTAAATAAATACACTGCCGCCGCAACACATCTCTTCATCTTTCTCCATTCCATTGTTCTCTTCTTTCTCTTTGCATCCTTTCTTCTGTCGATCCTTATCTCATCCATTATTTCTCTATTTGCACCATTTCTTCTATCGATCTTATCTTTGCTTCTTTTATTCATCTCATACTCCTCTCTCTTTTTTCTTCTCGTTTTTTGAACGAGAAGGTTGTAGTTGCCGCTTTCGCTAGAGTTGACACCACATAACAAATTCCAAATCATCTACATCAAACTATTTCCACTTCCACATCGCACCAACACAGTTGGGTGTGATGGAGCTATTTTGGCCGCGCCAATGACTTTTGATAATAAAGGTTAAGAGACCCTTCCTGATTTAATTTTTCTGGCATGTTTCTCAGTGTTCATTTTTATAGATTTACTATTTGCCTAGCTTTTAGATCTTCTAACAATCAAAGTAATCAAATTTAATTTATTTGATTCTTAGGTGAAATTTATTTAGGGTTTTGAAGAGCTTTACTTTGCAATGGACGACAACGATAACATGCAATGATCCGATATTGGAGGTAGATCATTTTTAATCCTAATATAGAATATTTATGTTTGTTTTGTACGATCCTATCAAATTTTGATATAGTTTATGATATACTTTCTTTTGAACTTTTTTATTTTTCATACTTGCAAACAATCCAACATTAACACCAACATACATTGATTCTAGATTCTTGTCAAACAAAAATTGTATCTACAAATGACAATCCCTACTTCCGATTCCTCAAAATCAATCAACAGTAAACTCTAAACAATAACAAAAACTCACATACCTTTTCTTCAAATCAATTTTTATTACATAGCACCATATACAATTCAAACATTCAAGAATTAAACCACTAAGAGAATTTTTAGGAATTAAGAGCTGGCTATAGTTTTTACTTTATTTTCATCATCATAAAAAATAAACATTGTCAATGAATGCTTCAAATCCTTTGGCTCTTCCAACTCTTTTAATGCGTTAATATATATTTGTCAGAAGATAAGTTAAATAGTAGTTAAAAAAAGTATTCTAGTTGTATACACCATGACAAAGAAATTAACAATGAGAGATGCATACTTACATCCATTTGTTTTTTGAATGCTGTGATAGTTGGTTTCATGTGATCCGACTTATAACAATTCATTGGTAGAGCTTGTTGAATAATCGAATATTACGTAAATAAAGCAGATCATAACTATCAACAAGTTGGTGGATCCAGAAGAGGGTAGATCTAATTCAATTATTCAACAAGCTCTACCAATGAATTATTACGAGTCGGATCCCATGAAACCAACTATCACAGCATTCAAAAAACACATGGTTGTAATTATGCATCTCATTGTTAATTTCTTAGTCATAGTGTATACATAATACATCTAGAATACTCTTTTTTAACTGATATCTAACTTATCTTTGCGAAAGACATATATTAACGAATTAAAAGAGGAGAAGAGCCAAAGGATTTAAAGCGTTCTTTGGTAATGATTATTTTTTATGATGGTGAAAATAAAGTAAAAACTATAGTCAACTCTTAATTCTTGAAATTCTCTTAGTGATTTAATTCATGAATGTTTGAATTGTGTATGGTGCTGTGTATAATCAATTCACTAATTCTATCAACCTATCTTACAAATTGATTTTCAGTTAGGTTTCCTTTTACCCTAAAATTATATTGTGTGGTATGACTAATATAGGTGGAGAAGAGAAAAAGGAGAAAAGCAACAAACAGGGTGATCAGACCTTGCTCATGGAATTGATTGATATATGAGGACGATTTGTTTGTGGCTTTCTGATTTTGCTATTTGGAGACGGTATTATATGATTATATTGATGGTTTTCGATTTTGGAGTTCTTAACATGTTATGTAAATACAAGACTCCAATCCAAATTTATTCATGTTTTGAAATCTATGAAGCTTTCCTCATTTCTGTTTTGGGATGTTTTCTCGTGTTGAGATTTGTTTTCTCTTGATTTGGATTTGTGTGATTCATATTTTACTATTGGAACTTTGGAATCATGGAGTGCATCTCCACATCTACCTAGCAATGTTTTGGTTATTCATGTTCTATTTGCCTCATATTGAAATCTGCATCCTTACTGCAATTAAACAACCATGTGATGTTTTTAGTGCTTTTGTCTTATGGTTTATGGATATGTTCATCAACCTTATTGTCATTGTGTGATTGTTAGAAGCATGGGAATTGGTTTTTGCTTTGGTGTTCAACGTTGTGAGTTATAGAAGGTGGCATGTGGCTAGTTTGTTCAACAGTGACATATGTTTTATGAGATATATCACTTCGTACTATGCAAGATCATGTTGTGATTAAGTATTCTTAGCTTTAGTGAATTTAATGAAGCTTATGTTAGTTCACACTATTTTGGTGCTTTGACTCTTTTGTTGATTTGATGATGATTAGCTTTATTGGCTTGTTGTGAGCATCTGTCCATAATGGTTAAGCTTTGTTGTTGTGCTTCTATCATAGATGGTTAAGCGTTGATGTTGTGCTTCTATCAAGTGGTTAAACTTGACATATAGTTTTTGCTTGGTGGTTAAGCGTTGTGCCTTATTTGATGTTGATGATTGTTTCTACTGGATGATGGTTAAACGTTGATTTGTTGTTTCTTCCTCCAAGCAGTTAAACTTTGAGTTGTGGTTTTTTCTTGTTGAATAAGCATTTGCTTGTTGACTCTATTTTCAACTGATCTATTTTCAGCATATCTCCTTGTTTATTTTTCATTTGTTTGATGTAGTTTTGTATTGTTCATCCCAAATTGAAAGTGTTTTGAACATCTTTCAACTTGCGGGGGACTGTTGAAAATATATGTTAGTCATCTAATTATTAGTTAGTTACTAGTTAGTTAGCACTTATAAATAGACTTAAAGTGTCACATTGTAACAAACTTTCTTTTTGTAATAATATTCATTCTCATCAATACAATACTCCCTCAACAAAGTCATTATAACTATGTTTACGCTAGATTTCCAATGTATTTGTTCTCATCAATATTGTGTTGCAACAAGCACCTAAATAATCGATATAAATGTATTTGTGCTAGTTAATATTTTTTCCTACCAAAACAGTTATACAATATGAAATTCACCCAAATAGACGTGGCATTCAGTCTTGAACTAAAAAGGACACAACCTGCATTTATCAATGAGTATGTGTATAAATGAATATATCATCGATTTAGTTGGTAAACTATCATTCTCTCTAAAATTTAGTCCATAAACTTTATTAGTAGAATGAGTAGTTCTTAAAGCATATAAAATCTGTCAATTTACTCTTTAATATTAAGAAGTTAGCTGCTAAATTGATGAAATTCATATACTTTTGGGCCGTACTTGAGGGATTTCATATATTACGAGAGCTACTTATTTCATATACTTATTGTTTAAGGATTAAATATGAAAAATAGTGATAGTTTAAGAAGAACTAAATTGATGCGTTAATATTTTTGAAACTCAAAAAAGACGACAATTTTATAATGATTTGTAAATCTTGATTAAGCACACATTAGGAGTAATCTTGGCTATCAGACAAAAAATAAAACTGATGGCTTCCTCCCTTTTCTTATTATTGGGAAAAAGTGCATACAATTGGTGCATTTGATTTGTTAAAAAATGAAGCATATGACAGAACAAATATATTTGTCCTGCGTTTGATTTAGAAAAGCAATGAAGGACAACACAAAATATAAGTCGATGGCTGGACAACTATGGAAAATACTTTTTTATCCCATTCTTATTCCATTCATTATGAATCAGTTTTCTTGTCTTTTTTCAGTTTTCTTTTTTTCCTTCCATGCTTTACGTGTGTGTTATATATGATAATTAGGATGTCACTTTTTCTTTTTTTTTTGTGTTAAGGGCTATATAATACGATGTAGTTGAGTTTAATATATATAAGTGTGTGAATTTTTATCAAATTTAAATTGTTTAAATATATTCATTGTGTATTTGATAATATCGAAAAAAAATGACATAATATAAAAGTTTTTTCTTTCAAAAGAAAAAAAAAAGTTTTAAAATTTTGTTGTGTTTTACATAGTGAAAAATCAAACATTTTGCAAGTTACAAAGAATATTAAAGTAAATTTTGCATTATTTTGAAATGCGCATTAGCATATCAAACAAGGTACCGTTCAATACTGTTTGTCCTGTGCATCAATCGTCAAACACAGTGCAAGACAAAAGGTTGTCATGTGACTCAGTCACTTGTTTAGTGTTTTTTATCCAGTATTCAACCATTTACAAATCAAACGCACCCAATCTTTCCTCCCTGCTCGTGCTCTCTTGTGTGTTTATTAAATAATTTTTCCATTTATAAACAAATACGAGTCCCTCAAATGGATTTAATCTTGGCACGGGAAGCTTCATAAATCTGTAGACGGGCACTCAACACCGCCAAAAAATGTCATATATGAAGAGTTTGAAGGAACAAAGGTTACTCGTAGTCCCACAGCAGAGTTAGGGGTATTCATCGGATAGTTAGATGGCAGAGAAAGGACCGTTGAGCGGTGAATCACCCACTCACTCTTCTCTTGCCCTGAAAATTAATCATACCACAAAGCAAGACGAATGTAAAACAAGTATAAAAAAAAGGTAAAAAAAAAAAAAAAAGTTGCTTAATTTGATTCACATGAAGGTGGTGTAGTTGACAAGAGTCAGAAGAGGTGGGTTTGAAGAGGGTGGGAGACAAGAGAGTAGATCTAGTTTGGATGATTTACCATTAAGATTGGTGGACCTTTTTGACCTAATATGATAAATGGTGTTGTACGATGCAATACTCTCGGTACTTGTGCACTGTAGTCATGGCCAATTAAAGTCTGCACAGTTACTAGGTCACAACTTACATAGAATCTACAAGGAACAATTTTATTTACATGAACAAAGATCATTTTAATGATGAAACATAAGCATGAGTTGTGTACACAATACACATGTTCTGTTTCAGTTTCAAACCAGTTCAATTTCAAAATTCTGTTAGCAATATTCAGAACCAAGTTAAGAAAAGAAACCAAGAATATTTTCGCATCTGAAGGAAAACAGAGAAATTGAAATGCATTGTCCCCAACTATCTGCCTTATACTTGAATTCCAGACCTGAACTAGAAAAACCACACTCCAAAATGGAGTGCAAGCACGAATTAGGAGTAATCTTGGCTATCAGGTCAATATAAACTGATGCCTCCTCCCTTTTCTTATTATTGGGAATAAAATGCATACGATTTTCGTCAAAGAATATACCTAAAGTACAAAAAAATTCTAAAAGAAATTTTACAAGATCCTTCTATTATCTGTGGTTCTTCATAAAAAAAAATATAAGCTCTTTCTTTTGCGCCGAGCACCAAGAGGCCGGCTTCGTCTTTCTATTCTATAAACAAAAATGAATTTTTCTCCCTCATTTTGTGGTTTGCTTCAACCTTTTGACAGACATCCTTTAATGTCGACAGAGATTCACACTGCCAGCTTAAGGAGAGCTGGCATTTTCTGCAGCATTATCATCAATAGCTAAATCGGATACCTCGTTGACTAAATCTGTTTCATGTTCGCCATCTGCTGAAGCTACAGGTGATGTTTCTGGGGTGCTGTTTTCTTCAGAATTTAGCAGGCTCCAGTACATGATGCTAGCAGATAAAGTGAGTATCATCTTCTGGTTGACCTGTCAAGGTTAAATGCAAAATAAGCTTGAGCCACAAAAATAAAATTTCTCAGCCCAATAAAGTATGGTATAACCTAGGTAAGACTTAATACATTCTATCTGAACAAACCATTGAAGTTGATTTTATAGCATTCACCAAACTTAACAAAACCATGAAGTTGATTTTTCATGGAGCACTAGCAAAATTACTATTAAAATTAAATTTAATATTGACAGCCTTACCTCGATTATGTCCTCAGGTAACAGGAAAATGGAACATCCAAGTTTTCTGGCAACACTGATTATATATGTTGAATTCAACTTCTTGTCATCATCTGTAATTTGTACAACAGATTACATCTAACATTTCAGTTATTGTTAGTAAGATAACATATTCACTATCACATCACATCACATCAATGTTAAATTAAATGCTTGATCAAGTCAGCTTCAATTTCTTGAAGGTGTGGCAAAGTTAACATACCAGTCTCCCCTTTAGTAACTAAACTCCAGTTGACCACCCTTGGCTCCACGGCACTCAAAAGCTCAAGGAAGAAAATTCCGTTGGAAAGATTCTTATCCTGATAAAAAAAAATGTGTTGGAGTCCAAACATCAAAGCAACCACTGTGCACACTGCCCCTTTGTTAAACATTGAATAGTCCTTTTCTTTATTCTAAAGCTTTAACAATATTAATTTTTACTATCAACAGATATCAAATGCTTGTCATTTAATATGAGAGCACATATCTAAGACTGATAATTGTTTTGTATAAATGTAAAATTAAGAGTACCAAATATGATATATGCAAATGCATACATATTATTCTCAACAGTGAATTCATAATATAAACTGTTTTGGAGCCACCTTAAGATAATATGCATACATGTCAATATCAATATACTCAGAACTGGTTATTTTCTGCTTTATTACCTTGAAACTCTCCATTTCAGATGTTCTTCCGGCTTTCTTCACTTTGTTGTTCGCCCAGTTTAGTATATCAGCATCAGTAATCTCTTTACCTTGGGAGTGTGATCTCAAGTTTCTCAGAAGTTGAAGCATGGTAAATCTCATAAGCTGCCACAAAAAAGCTGTTGGACAAACAGAGATGAATGTTCCTGTTAGACCCTCCTATGCTAGATAACACATGGGAAACAGGGGAAGGGGGAAGAAACGGGAGTTGTGCTGTAACAGCCTTGCCTGTGCGGGCAAGGAGGGGGAAACGGTTAAAAACGATGATAAAGAGAGAGAAAGGTATAGAATAGGGTAGCTAGTCATTAGTAAGTTTTTGTGAGGCCTTAAGGCAGGGAGGTTGCCAAAACTTAGTCTGTGAGTAAATCTTACCTCTCAAATAGGCTATTGATCCATTCTTCGGTTATAATATTTCTAGTTCCCATCAGTTTCAAAATTTAATGAGACAGCTCTGAACAAGCTAATGACCAATCAACAGAACTTCGTCATAACATCCCATCTATAATGTTACAGAAGAAAGGATCTCTCATTTTAACATTTCCTAGAAAGACTTTTTTTTAACTTTCACTATAACTTAGAACTAAAAAAGGGGAAGGAAATTGTCATCTCAAATCCATCAAGAGTCGCCTAATACAGACACACAGTTCCTACTTTTCTGTAACTTCTCATTTAAACTGTCTTAATAAAATTGCAGTTTCGAGTTGGTTTCCATGCGGTGTTTCAATTTGAAATATAATATTGAATTGTCAATCTATCATCTAGATAAATGAAATTAAAATTTACGATATTCTTTTTAGCAGAAAATCAGATTTTCTACATCAACACTCACCATGGAAATAAGGTCTAATATATAGTTCTGCAAACAATTATGAATGTTCCTCGTATGAAATAGCAAGAACATATCTGGCCTATTGGTTATCTTCAGTAATAATATTGATTTAGAAAGAAATAGTAGCAGTATAAAACAAAGCACCGGCCAGCCAACAATCACACAAACATATCGACTTCACCAACAATATCGATTTATCATAAATCTGAAAATCATAGAAACTTACCTAGTAAGAGCTTCTTATTCCCTTGAACAATATCGTTACCAGCAACGTTTACTAAGGAAAAGCTTAGGTCCTTCCCAATTTTTATAACTTGGTTGCAATTCTCAACTTTCCGAAATGGCATCTTTATAGGAGGCTTTGTCGCCTGCTTCCAATTGACAGATCCAGGTGAAACCTTATCAAGAACTTCTAATAGAACCCATCTGTGAAAAAGGAAATAAGGAAATCCATAACCAGTAGTTAGTTCAATGAAAAAATTAAAAGGCAGAAGTACAGGACAAATGTGAACATGAAAGGAAAAGCTACCCATTTCTGACATCCTCGAAAACATTATTGACATAAGTAGCAATTCCGAGACTGTTAATCCAGAGTCTGAAGCATCTTTCTTCCCGAGATGTCTGTGCATCATCAGTCATCATCTCAGCAAAGGACATTTTATTCGTGTCAACTGTAAGCCCATTCCTACACACATGAAAGCCACAATCTCCATCAGCTAAAGATCCATCCTCTATACATTTCCTAACTCTATAACTGCACTACTCCTAGATACTTGTTCCCAGTAAATGAAATGAATCAACAAGGGTGACCCATTATGTGATATGTATGCCATCAACTACCCCATCCTCTATTTTTCCAAAAGGGAAAGTTCTAGTCTAGTGGAAACAATCAAAAGAAAGAAATCTGAACCGTTCTATACTCATAAGATATAATGAACCTGATACTAAGAAGCCCTTCATCCAAAAAAACATACTCAAAAGGCCATTAAAAAAAAAATTGAGGAGCTAACCTTTTCCCAATAAAAGAAGGCAAAGGAAAAGTAGCAGGTTCTTGGAAGCATGCCCCAAAATATTCTTAATTTATAAATTTGCAACAAAGTGATTAGCACAATTGCAACCTCCTAAAAGTAACCATACCTATGCTGGAAAATTTGAGCAACAAATGCAAGATTAAGGTTAGGTGACCCTTCAACTATGTCCTTTGGAGTGAGGTATCTCTTGCAATCTAATCTCTCTGCCTGCTCAAGAACCATATTTGCTCTTTCTGTCGGATCACTTATGGTCAAGGCAGATGGGCCTGCAGTTTCTGGAGCAAGAGCATTAAGCAAGTACGCATACGCCTCTCCATCCTGCAAAAATCAAGTATTCAAAGATAAAATAGACCCGCACAATTTAGAACCATGTTGTATCGGTTTACATCTATCGAATGTCTGCTATGTGAGGAAAATGTTCTACACAATGATTCAGTAATCAGCATGTTACAGGACAACAATACGGTGAATTTTTTCATAGAAAACCACTGAACACTGTCAAGGACAGAAGAACATAAAAAGGGCCACAGTTTCTTCACTGATTTAGTAAATCAGAACAACAGTGGCTCATAAGGAGTACTACGATACTAGTTCATTAATTGTTATACCTCCTCAATTTCATTCTACAGTTCATCGCACTAGAGGAGCCAAATCCTGAAGTACTATAAGTCTTAGAAATGATGAAAATAAGTAGCTCTGACACCATGTTAAGAAAGCAAGTGACGACGGAATTTGTGTATTCTACACACACCGGAGCTATGTTATATTATATATGCACACACATCATGATAATACTTAGTATTTAACGCTACCCTGTATTATATATTTACATGATACTGTAACTACTTATTTTTATCATTTCTAACAACTTTGATTAGAGTAAGTAAACATACAATAAGAAATAGCATTTCCCTCACCTTTACATCAGATGAGAAATTTGTAACTTGTTTCTCATAACCAGCTTTCTTCAAGTGGAAATTCATCCATTTCAATAAAACCTTGTCAGGTGGTAAACTGATAAGCTCCTCCACATCCTGCCATTTTGTCATAAGGTAATGAAGAGGTTTAATTTAATGCTGTTCTGACAAATGAAAACGAAAGAATATCACAGAACTTGTAAATTACATATAAAAGGAACACTATTATCCAATATCACCTTATCATCTTCCACTAATTCCAAAAGTTGAGGAGTTTTCTTCAGATTGAGATCAGCTAACAATTGAATCTAATGTTGCCACAGAATGAAAAGACAGACAAACACAAGAAACCATAAGTTAAGAAGTCTTTCCAATGAATAATAGAAATCAGAATGGTATTAACCGTCAATCCCTCATCTTATGCAAGTGAAAATGGAGTAGGTTTCAGTTGTACCTTGATTATTTGTGAAATCAGACCAAGTACCAAATAAGGCTACAAATAAACAAACAAGAAACTTGTCAAAACTAAAGAGTTTAAGTCTGTCAAAATTCAGACGATCAAAATCGCAAAAAAGAAGATTGAACCTACTCTTCCTTCAACCATATCCTGTGTACCAATATTAACCACTGTGCACCCAATAGCCTTTGCTGAATTGAGGCCAAGGGTGTGGTTTTCATTCCTCTCCCATGGATTAAGATCCCGTTTTGTGTTAATGGCTCGCTCATCTATTGTCCCAGGAACAGCGACATTAATAAGCTTGCTGCAGCAGTTAAATAAACAATAAAATTAGACAGATAAAATTTTAATCTTTTTTTATAAAAAATAAAATTGATCTTATGTTTGGCGCTGATCATTTACCAAAGCAGGACTCCATCTTTAGCAAGATCAAACAATGCATTTGTAGACGGATCAATTGGAAGAAACTGCTTCATGAATTTATCTTCAGCCAAGTAACTGTTAATGTGTGCGACATAAGAAGCCTTCTCAGATTCATTAATTGCATGATGAACGGTAGTCGTGGCTGCCTTCAAAAATGAAGAACTTTTTGAACCGCCACCTTTTGCTGCAGCTCGAGTTTGCAAGTTTAAATGTGCCTACCACTCAATGTCAATAAATAAGCTACCAGGTTCAGTATAGATAATACCTATAAAGTTACTTGCAAATAAACTGAATACACATTCCCACACAGACATTTGAATCAAAAAACAAAGTATAATTTCAAATATATATGTCAAGACTCTAGAAGCAAATTGAACATCAATGACATTCTTGTATGTTCTCGTGGAAATTGCACTTATCTACTACGAGGAATGCCTAAATAACACCCACACCCCTTCTATTTGTCAAATGAACATTAACAACTCTTATTTGTTGGAAAAACTGCACACACCTCACCTTAGTTTTGCTTAAATGAAGCAAATACACACCCGCTATTTTTACATAACATAGGGGGAGATTCGGGTAATTGAGGAGATACATGATCAATGTCTTTTCCTAAATCAAAGGAGTATATGACCATGTGTCATTTAAGCATACATCAGGGAGATGAGTGCAATATCTCCATTATCGTACTATTTCTTCTACGAAATCAGGAAACATGCGTATTCTAACAGAATAATTATATAGAAAACGCGAAAACGAAAAAAGGGCAACAAAGAACAAAAAAAGGGCTCACCCTAAGGAAGGACTCAAAATCAATTTCATCATCCAGATTCTGATATGACTCTTCCAATACAGCCTTAATCTCATCCTCTGTAAAAAACTCCGAAAAAGCCTTCAATTTCTTGAAAATGGGAGGCAAATTTCCCACAATAACACGACCCGATTGAGTTCTTTCAGAAACATACTACAAGTATCACAAAACAAACACATTCCATCATCATTCAAATTCATCGAAATCCTCATCAATGATCAAGAAAACAAAAGGATCAAATTAAAATCATAAAAAAAAAAAAAAAAACTTAATTTTG